>Ga0189283_10037_pt1 | contig 261588 bp, 259 predicted proteins | sample N26C4minimetaG_FD_130320 | JGI IMG/M metagenome (GOLD analysis project Ga0189283, IMG submission 130320) | Marine microbial communities from the Costa Rica Dome - N26 C4 mini metaG | ecosystem: Environmental > Aquatic > Marine > Oceanic > Photic zone | place: Costa Rica: the Eastern Pacific...
GCGTTCTGGCGTAATCAATAGCCTGCGTCGCCGCATGATCGAGCAGAACTTTACCGAGTTCCAGACCCCGATCCTGACGGCGTCCAGCCCTGAGGGCGCGCGTGACTTCCTCGTGCCGGCACGCCAGCACCCGGGCAAGTTCTATGCGCTGCCGCAGGCACCGCAGCAGTTCAAGCAACTGATCATGGTGTCGGGCTTCGACCGCTACTTCCAGATCGCGCCTTGCTTCCGTGATGAGGATGCGCGCGCTGACCGTAGCCCGGGCGAGTTTTACCAGCTCGACGTTGAGATGAGCTTCGTGACCCAGGATGACGTGTTCAACGCGATTGAGCCTGTGCTCGTGGGCGTGTTCAAGGAATTCTCCACGAAAAAGATCACCGAAGCACCGTTCCCCCGCATCGCCTATAAAGACTCGATGCTCAAATACGGGAACGACAAGCCGGACCTTCGCAACCCGATTGAAATCCAGGACGTGACCGAGATTTTCCGCGGCTCCGGCTTCGGTATCTTCGCGAACATGGTTGAAAACGGCGCTGTTGTGCGCGCAGTTCCGGCTCCTGAAGCTGGCCTGCAGTCGCGCAAGTTCTTCGACGGCATGAACGACTGGGCAAAACGCGAAGGTTTCGCGGGCCTCGGTTACATCAACATCAAGGACGGTGTGCCGGGTGGCCCGATTGCCAAGAACCTCGGTGAAGAGCGCACCAAACAGCTTCTTGACCAGCTTGGCCTTGGCGCGAACGACGGTGTTTTCTTTGCCTGTGACAAGGAAGCGGGGGCAGCGAAACTTGCCGGTGTTGCGCGCACGAAAGTGGGCGAGGACCTCGGCCTCATCTCTGACGATGAGTTCAAGTTCTGCTGGATCGTCGACTATCCGATGTTCGAGTACAACGAAGACGAAAAACGCGTCGACTTCTCGCACAACCCGTTCTCGATGCCGCAGGGTGGCATGGAAGCGCTTGAGACCATGGACCCGCTCGACGTGCTCGCCTACCAGTATGACATCGTCTGTAACGGTGTTGAGCTGTCGTCTGGCGCGATCCGGAACCACCGTCCGGACATCATGATCAAGGCCTTCGGTATTGCGGGCTATGATGAAGCGACCGTAGAAGCGCAGTTTGGCGGCATGCTGAACGCCTTCAAATACGGCGCACCGCCGCACGGCGGCTTGGCCCCGGGCGTTGACCGCATGGTCATGCTGCTTGCCGACGAGCCGAACATTCGTGAAGTGATCCTTTTCCCGATGAACCAGAAGGCGGAAGACCTGATGATGGGCGCGCCGTCCACCGTCAGCGCCAAGCAGCTCCGGGAGCTGCACATTCGCTGCGTCGAACCGGCGAAAAAGGAAAACAGCTGAGTTTACGAGATGGGGCCCACGCGGCCCCATCTTGCCATTAGGGCAGGGCGCAAGGCCCACCTTCACCACCACCAGAACGAGACCGGTTGATGAACGATAAAATCCTCATTCTCGATTTCGGTTCACAGGTAACCCAGCTTATTGCGCGCCGCGTGCGTGAAGCCGGTGTTTACTGTGAAATCGTCCCCTTCAACAAAGCCGATGAAATCATCGACAGCTTCGGTGCTGCCGGTGTCATCCTCGGTGGCGGCCCTGCAAGCGTTACCCATGAGGATACGCCGCGTGCGCCGAAGCGCCTGTTTGAGATGGGCCTGCCCATCCTCGGCATCTGCTATGGCCAGCAAACAATGGTGGCGCAAATGGGTGGCAGCGTTACAAACTCCGATCATCAGGAGTTCGGCCGCGCCTTCGTTGACGTAAAGGAACCCTGCGCGCTGTTTGACGGCGTCTGGAACGTTGGCGACCGCGAACAGGTCTGGATGAGCCACGGCGACCATGTGGACCGCCTGCCGGAAGGCTTCAAGGTTGTTGCAACGTCGGAAGGCGCGCCTTTTGCTGTTGTCGCCAACGATGAGAAACGTTTCTACGGCGTTCAGTTCCACCCTGAGGTGGTGCACACCCCGCACGGTGCGCAACTGATCCAGAATTTTGTAAAGAAAATCTGCGGCTGCTCTGGTGAGTGGACCATGGCCAGCTTCCGCGAGACCAAGATCCAGGAAATCCGCGAACAGGTTGGTGACAAGAAGGTCATTTGCGGCCTCTCGGGCGGTGTTGACAGCTCGGTCGTTGCGGTCCTTATCCACGAAGCGATCGGCGATCAGCTTACCTGTGTGTACGTGGACCATGGCCTGATGCGTCAGGGTGAGAGCGATCAGGTCGTGAACCTGTTCCGCGAGCATTATAACATCAACCTTGTGCACAAGGACGCGTCCGAGCTGTTCCTTGGCGCGCTCGCAGGCATCAGCGACCCTGAGACCAAGCGCAAGACCATCGGCAAGCTCTTCATCGATGTGTTCGAGGAAGAAGCCAAGAAAGTGGGCGGCGCGGACTTCCTCGCGCAAGGCACGCTTTATCCTGATGTGATCGAAAGTGTTTCCTTCATTGGTGGCCCCTCGGTGACCATCAAGTCGCACCACAATGTGGGTGGCCTGCCTGAGCGTATGAACATGGCGCTCGTGGAGCCGCTCCGCGAACTGTTCAAGGACGAAGTCCGTGCGCTTGGCCGCGAGCTTGGCTTGCATGAAGACTTTGTTGGCCGTCATCCGTTCCCGGGGCCGGGCCTGGCCATCCGTATTCCGGGTGAGATCACCCGTGAGAAGGCAGATATCCTCCGTAAGGCTGACGCCATCTACCTTGAGGAAATCAGGAACGCGGGCCTTTATGACACCATCTGGCAGGCTTTTGCCGTGCTGTTGCCGGTCAAGACCGTTGGTGTGATGGGTGACGCGCGCACATACGACCACGTTTGTGCGCTGCGGGCTGTCACGTCCACGGACGGTATGACCGCGGACTATTACCCGTTCCCGCATGACTTTCTTGGTCGTGTTGCAACCCGCATCATCAACGAGGTGCGCGGCGTGAACCGGATTGTTTATGACATCACGTCGAAACCACCGGGAACGATTGAGTGGGAATAAACACAATAAGAGGGCGCACCATCCGGTTGCGCTCTCTTTTTTATCCTGCGGGCCTGTGTGAGTTAGGCAACAAATGCCATGGCATCATGGCCTTTGCTTTTTATTCGAGTGCAACTTATATGTTTCCCAAGTGGAATAGGCAGCAGTGCTGCATATTTAGGGGGGAATGTTCGAGATGTCGTTTTGGCCGGTATTTTCCCGGGCGCAGGTCCGCAGCTTTCATGACCGCGGGTTCCTCGTATTCGACCCCGGCATCAAACCGGCGGATATTGCCACCATCATAGCGCGGACCTGTGAACTATATGCTCCGCCTGAGCCCGGTATGAAGGGGCAGGGCGCCTTCTCACATGGTACACGGTTAACAGACATAGGGATTGCTGCGGTCAAGAGAGTGGCGACGGCGCCACGGGTATTGAGTGGGCTGAAGCAGCTTTTCGGCCGGACAGCGTTGCCATTCCAGACGTTGAATTTTCCGACAGGCACCGAGCAGATGGCCCATTCGGACACCATCCATTTCAATAGTATGCCCAGCGGCTATATGGCAGGTGTTTGGGTGGCACTCGAGGACATCGACGAAGATAATGGCCCGCTTGTCTACTACCCGGGCAGCCACAACTTGCCCGAATACCGCATGCAGGATTTTGGCCTCCGCTCCAGCTATGATGACTATTGCTTATATGAACAGGCAATCGACCGCCTGATAAAAAAATACGACCTCCAGCCCGAATACGGCTTGGTCCGCAAAGGGCAGGCAATCATCTGGCATGCCAACCTGTTGCATGGTGGTTCAGCGCAGCGTGACAAGGCGCGTAGTCGCCACAGCCAGGTTACGCATTATTTCTTCGAAGGGTGCCGCTATTATACGCCCATGAACAGCACACCAGAGGCCCCCGACTTCCGCAAGCCTGACTGGATTATGCGCCACCCCGCCAGCTAACAAGCCAGAAAGTCATAAGGCCAAAGCGCCGCCTTCATGGGGCGCCTTTGCTTTTTCTCAACCGGCGACTTATATTTTGACCCGCTACAGACCGTGCGTGGCGACACCCTGAAACCAAAGTCGGCAATCGAATATGTATGATGACTATCTGACAGAACTACAAATGCGCGCCGATGAACCGGGGGAAGCCGGCTGCGCGGCAGAGCAACTTCTCGCCTTGCGAGACGCGGCCACAAGGCGTACCGACTGTGTGTTCCTTGAGCTCGGGACCGACAGGGGACAATCCACCAAGGCAATACTGAATGCGCTCGAAGGCACGAACGGCCTTCTGGTATCTGTGGACATCAACGACTGCTCGGCGGCCGGCGGAGGTGACAACTGGATTTTTGTGCAATGCAATTCGCTTGATGCCGAGACAATCTTCAAGGCCGCACCACGCCTGAAGGAAGGAATAGATTGTCTTTACATCGATAGCCTGCATGAGGAAGAACACGTCCTCAAAGAACTCTATACCTTTTACCCCTACATCAAACAGGGCGGGGAGATTTTCTTTGACGACATAGACTCCACGCCCTACATGCGTGGGCGGCGCAAGGATTCAGTGGCGATGGAAGTGGCGAACCGCAGAATTCTGCGGCTTGTAAGGGATGTGTTCTATGACAATCTCGACCAGCTTCGGCTTGACATTCGGTACGGTAGTACGGGGCTGGCAATCCTTAAAAAGGTCTCGCCCCTCGGTGCATCCCTGCGTCCACGGAGAAGGCTTGTCGGTGAGCGTCGCTTCATCACCTTTTGGACATGGATGTATAAACTCGGTCGCAGGCAAGCTTATGTGAGTCGTGGTGACGGCAGCGATACATTGATCAACCCCAACGGCTGAAGTTTTCACCAAAACGCCGGAATGCCCTCGGGTCGTCGATATGGCCACATCCGAACCAAACATAGCTACACCGATTTAGTCCTCATGCCACAGAAGGCTTTGCGCTCCGCCTTTGCTTTTTGCCGCAGTGCACACTATATGTTGCGCACGACCTGTGAAGGACAATCAGCAGCAAGGAGAGGCCGTCATGTCGACAGAGCCCAAAGACGCCGTTATCGACGCGCGCCCGAAACGTCAGCAAACCGCCAAAAATATCGCCAAGATGAAGGGCGGCACCCCTATTGTGTGTCTCACCGCCTATATCACGCCGATGGCGGCGCGGCTTGACAAATATTGCGACCTGCTGCTCGTGGGTGACAGCGTGGGTATGGTGCTTTATGGCCTTGAATCAACGCTTGGCGTCGATGTCGAGACCATGATCCGCCACGGCCGGGCGGTCTGCCGCGGTGCCAAACAGGCGCTTGTTGTCGTGGACATGCCCTTTGGTTCCTATGAAGAATCAAAAGAACATGCCTTTCGCAATGCAGCTCGTATCCTCTCGGAAACCGGGGCAGGGGCCGTCAAACTTGAAGGCGGCGTAGAGATGGCGGAAACCGTACGGTTCCTGACCCGCCGCGGCGTGCCGGTGCTCGGTCACGTCGGGCTTATGCCGCAGTCCGTGCATACAAACGGCGGCTACGGTGCCCGTGGTCGCAGCGTGGACGAATGGCAGCCGATCATTGATGACGCCAAGGCCATCGAGGAAGCCGGTGCCTTTGCCGTGGTGCTTGAGGGAGTGGCAGAGCCGCTGGCGCGCAAGGTGACGGAAGCTCTGTCCATTCCGGTCATCGGGATTGGTGCCTCGAACGCCTGTGACGGCCAGATTCTGGTCACCGAGGACATGCTGGGCCTCTTTGCCATCAACCCGAAATTCGTCAAACGCTATACCGAGCTTGCCCTCGGGATTGAAGAGGCTGTGGACGCCTATGCCCGCGAGGTGCGCACGCGCGCTTTCCCGGCCGAAGAACACACCTACAAGATGCGCGGTGCAAACAGCTAGGGCTTTGCCGAAAAAAGACCATAATTCGCTGCGCAGGTATTTAGTGTTTTCTGGGTTTGCGTCTGGCGGTCGCTTTGGCTATTGTAGCGCCAAATCGCGAGGCCTAGGCCTGAATTTTAATAGATCAATGGACGCCGCCTGCACCAAATGACGGGTGGTATTGTCTGGGGAGTATAGTGTGTCGGACCTGAATTCCGATCTTCTCACGCAGGAAGTCGATGACGAGGTGCGCCGCGAGCGCATGCTCAACCTTTGGAAAGCTTATGGCAAATACGTGATCGGCGGTGCCGTTGCGATTGTTGCCATTGTTGCCGGTAACGAAGGCTACAAAGCCTATGTCACTTCTGTTGAGCAGAAGAACTCCTCCGCTTTTGAAGCCGCGGTTGATGCCGCAGGTGCTGATGGCGCTGATGCTGTAACCGTGTGGGAGCAGGCTGTACCTGGTCTGAGCGCTGGCTATGGTGCGCTGGCGCAGCTCCGCCTCGCGTCCGCTGCCATTGATGCCGGTGACCTTCAGCGCGCGCTTGCCACCTATGAGGCCCTTGCCGCCGACAGCACGGCAGACGAGGCGCTCCAGCAATTCGCGATGTTGCAGGCAGGTATGCTGCTCGCGGGCAAGATGAACGACCTTGATGGCGCCCGTGCGCATCTGTCCACCATCGCTCAAAAAGGCAACACCTGGTATTTCAGCGCGCAGGAACAGCTTGCCCTGATCGATCTTCAGCAGGGTGCGCTTGGTGATGCGCTGGGCAAATTTGCTTTGCTCGCCGATGATGCCGAGACACCGCAGTCGATCCGCAGCCGCGCGACCCAGTTCCGCAGCTTTATCGAAGCAAAACAAGCAGCTGCAGCACCCGTTGCAGGCACTGAAGCTGACGAGGCAGCACCAGCGGGCGCCAGCGAAGAGGGAGAGGCACAATGACGGCATCTCCGCTTAAAACTGTTCTGCGCTACAGCTTGCTGAGCGCGATGACTGTAGCTCTTGCAGCCTGTTCGGGCGGCGATAAGAAGCCGCGCGGTAAATATGATGATGAGGGCCGAGAGCGTATCTCCATCCTCAGCTCTGCCCAGACGCTCGACGCCGACAGTGCCATCGCAGGCCTGCCGGTTGTGCTGCCGCGCCCGTATGAAAACGGCAACTGGTCGCAGATTGGTGGCAACACCTCGCACCGGGTGCAGCACCTCGCACTTGGTGAGACGCTCTCTCCCGCATGGCGCCGCAAGATCGGCCCGGCAAACGAGAAATACGAACGTGTGGTCAGTGGCCCGGTATCTGCCAATAATGCTGTTTTCGCCGTGGATGTGAAAGGTGGTGTAACTGCCGTTGCGCTGTCCGATGGCCGTATTCTCTGGCAGAACAAACTTGAAGATATTTCCAAGGAGCGCAGCGACGTCGGTTTCGGTGGCGGTGCAGCTTATGCCGACGGCAAGCTTTATGTCACCAGCGGCTACGGTTTTGTTGTGGCGCTTGATGCAGCCTCGGGCCGCGAGCTATGGCGCTATACCGGCATTATTCCGTTCCGTGGCGCGCCGACCGTTGGCGGCAACAAGGTATTTGTTGTCACCCACGACAACCAGATGCTTGCCCTTAACGCAAACGATGGCACGATTCTTTGGGAACAGGTTGGTATTGCGGAAAGCGCTGGCATGCTTGGTGCCGCAAGCCCTGCCTTTGACGGCACGGCGCTGATCGCTGCGCTGTCCTCTGGTGAGCTTATCGCCATGCGCGGCGGCAACGGCCGTATCCTCTGGCAGGATGCGCTTTCAAGCTCCCGCCGCCTGACACCGCTTGCGACACTGTCGGACATCGACGGTGAACCGGTCATCGACCGTGGCAAGGTATACGCCGTCAGCCATTCGGGTAGCATGGTCGCTATCGACATGCGCACGGGCGAGCGCTCGTGGGAAGCTGATATTGCTGGCGTGAACATGCCGTGGGTTGCGGGCGACTTCGCTTTTGTGACCACCATTGACAGCCAGGTTGTGGCTGTGGCGCTTGGTGACGGGCGTGTGCGCTGGGTTTCCCAGCTTCAACGCTTCGAGAACCAGGAAAAACGCCGCGACCTGATCAAGTGGAATGGTCCTGTGCTTGCGGGTGACCGCCTGCTGGTGACCAGCAGCCACGGATATGCCGTCAGCCTGTCGCCCTATACCGGTGCGGTGCTGAGCGCGACTGAACTGCCATCTGGCAGCTCGACAGCGCCAATTGTTGTAAACGGCACTTTTGTGGTGCTGACAGACGAGGGTGAACTGGTCGCCTACCGCTAGGGGAAGGCACCAGTACCCGACGGCCCCAAGGGGCCTAGCCGAAAGTAAAAAGTCATGGGCTTTACCATTGCCATTGTTGGTCGCCCCAACGTTGGGAAGTCGACGCTGTTCAACCGTCTGGTTGGCAAGAAGATCGCTATTGTCGACGATACGCCGGGTGTAACCCGCGACCGCAGGCGCGCAGAAGGCAACATTGCCGACCTCGAATTTGACATCATCGACACCGCCGGCCTTGAAGAGGGCGATGAAGACAGCCTGCAAGGCCGCATGCGCAGGCAGACCGAAATCGCGCTCAAGGAAGCCGATATCGCGCTGATGCTCTATGATGCGCGCGCGGGTGTTACCTCGATGGACGAACACTTTGCCCTATGGCTCAGGCGCGGCAACAAGCCGGTTATCCTCGCCGCCAACAAGTGTGAAGGCAACGCGGTCATCGACAATATCTACGAAGCCTATGCGCTTGGCCTTGGTGAACCGATTGGCCTGTCGGCTGAGCACGGCGAAGGCCTGGGCGAGCTGTACGCAGCCATTGTCGCAACCCTCAAGGAGCTGGGTATCGACCCCTATGAGGGTGAAGGCGACGAGTTTGCAGAGGGTCGCCCACGCAATGTTGACCTTGGCCCGACCGAGGGTGACATGGCCTATGAATTTGTCGACCCCGAGGACGAAGAAGAGATCAAGCCGCTTCGCCTCGCCATCGTTGGTCGCCCGAACGCGGGTAAATCCACGCTTATCAACGCGCTTGTGGAAGACGACCGCCTGATCACCGGCCCTGAGGCGGGTCTCACGCGCGATTCGATTGCAGTTGATTGGGAATGGGAAGGCCTGCCGGTCAAACTGTTCGACACCGCGGGTTTGCGCCGCCGTGCACGTGTGACCGAGAAGCTCGAGAAGCTGTCGGTCGCTGATACGCTGCGTGCTGTGCAGTTTGCCGAAGTGGTTGTGCTGCTGCTGGATGCCGAGCTTGGCATTGAGCGGCAAGACCTCAAGATCGCTGAAAAAGTGGTCGAGGAGGGCCGTGCCCTTGTGATCGCGCTCAACAAATGGGACGCGGTTGATGACCGTCTTGAGACCCAGCGCCAGCTCAAGGATGCGCTTACCCGCAGCCTGCCGCAGCTCAAAGGCGTGCTGGTGGTCAATTTCTCCGCACTCACGGGTGCTGGCATTCACAAGCTGATGCCTGCGGTTGCGGAAGCTTACGAGATCTGGAACGCGCGTATCCCGACGGCGGCTTTCAACCAGTGGCTTTCGGATACGCTTGAGAAACACCCGGCACCGTCCGTGGCTGGCCGCCGCATCAAAATCCGTTACGGCGCACAGATCAAGACCCGGCCGCCAACCTTCCTGATGTTCTGTAATCGCCCGGACGACCTGCCGGACAGCTACAAACGCTATCTGGAGAATGAGTTGCGGCGCGACTTCAACCTGCCGGGCGCACCGATCCGCATCCTGCTCAAGAAGGGCAAGAACCCATACGAGAGCCGCCGCAAGAAACGCTAGGTACGATCAGCTTTGTTTTGACGTTGGCAAAAGCCGCATTATGATCATGCATCATGAAGCGGCTTTTTCTATTTCTGAGCATCCTCAGCTTTGCCAGCACGCTCGCGCGGGCTGAGGACAGCGCTGTTGTTTTTGCGACAGACTGGAAAGCGCAGGCGGAACACGGCGGTTTTTACCAGGCACTCGCCAAGGGCTTCTACAAGAAGCGTGGCCTGAACGTCACCATCCGCCCGGGTGGTCCACAGACCGACAACCCGCGCCTGATGGCGGCGGGCGCGCTGGATATCGCCATGGCGTCGAATAATTTCCAGCCACTGAACCTGATCGCCGCGGGCGCGGAGGTGAAAGTGGTGATGGCGTCCTTCCAGAAGGACCCGCAGGTGTTGATGGTGCATCCGCACGTCGAAGCCAGCACAATCACCGACCTGCGCGGCATGCCGGTTTTCATCTCCGATAGCGCGGTTGCGACTTTCTGGCCGTGGCTCAAGGCCAAGTTTGAGTTCGAAGACAGCCAGATCCGCAAATATACCTATTCGCTGGCACCGTGGCTTGTGAACAAGAACACGGTGCAGGAAGGTTACCTGTCGTCCGAGCCTTTCACCGCGACGGAAAACGGCGTAACGCCGAAGGTCTTCCTGTTCGCGGACGCGGGCTATCCCGGTTATGCGGGCATGGTGATGGTGCGGCAAGACTATCTTTCGGCGCACAGCGATGCTGTCCGCGCTTTTGTCGCAGCCAGTATTGAAGGCTGGCAGGATTACCTTTGGGCTGATCCGGCACCCGGTAATGCGCTGATCCTCAAAGATAACCCGGAAATGACCCCGGCATTGCTCGCCTTCGCCATCGGCAAGATGCGCGAGAATGCCATGCTGGGCGAGAAGGGCCGGGTAGGGCAGATGGACCCGGTGCGCTGGCAGCAGTTTTATGACGAGATGTCGGCACTGGGTATCATCGACAAGGGCCTTGATGTGACGGCAGCTTACACTCTGGAGCTGCTGCCGGGCGGGACGACGGACTGATGCTTGCGGCTTCCGGGCTTCATTTCACCTATCCCGAGGCAGACAGGCCGGTTATTGACGGTCTCTCCTTCGAAGTGAAGCAAGGCGAGATAGTCTCGCTCCTTGGTCCAAGCGGGTGTGGCAAGTCCACCCTTCTGCGGCTTGTGGCGGGACTTATACCGCCGCAAGGAGGCATGATCCGCTGGCCGGAGGGCAGGAAGGCGTTGTCCTTCGTGTTCCAGGATGCAGCTCTTATGCCGTGGGCTACGGTGATGCAAAATGTGCTGCTGCCGCTGAGTCTACAGGGCCGTGCGGGACAGCAAAGCCAAGCCAAGGCACGGGACGTACTTGCGTCCGTCGGGCTTGAAGGTTTTGAAGCGCGTTATCCGCACCGGCTTTCCGGTGGGCAGCGCATGCGCGTCTCAATCGCTCGCGCGTTGATGGCGCAGCCGGAGTTGCTGCTGCTGGACGAACCCTTCGCCGCGCTGGATGAAATCCTGCGTTTCCAGATGAATGAAATGCTGCTCACGCTCCGTCGGCAGCAGGGTTGGAGCGCCCTGTTTGTAACCCATAGCGTCTATGAGGCAGTGTATTTATCTGACCGAATTTTAGTCATGAAAAACAGTAAGATAGACGGTGAAATTAATCCATTACTTGATAGAAGGTTACCCGCTTTAGAGCAGCGCGGATCGCGGACGTTCTCCAATGCTGTCGCAGAAATTTCCCGCCTGCTGGAGGGGCAGCCATGAAGCGCATCCTGCTGCCACTTATGGCGCTCGTCGCGCTTGTGTTCGTCTGGCACATATGGGTTGCTCACGGGAACGTACCCAAATTCATCATGCCAGCACCTGCGGCTGTGCTTGCTGCACTTGTCGAGAATTTTACGCCCTTCATGTCAGCTGCTGCGGCCACTTTGAAGGTTACCCTCATTGCCCTTATGGCCGCAGTCATCAGCGGGGTTGCGCTGGCGTTGGCCTTCAGCCTGAGCCGTACGGTGGAGATGACGGTTTATCCCTTTGCGGTCATCTTGCAGGTAACGCCCATTGTCTCGATCGCGCCGTTGGTGCTCATATGGGTCGGTATTGATCATGTTGAGCGCGCGCTGGTGATCATTGCGTGGCTGGCGGCCTTTTTTCCCATCCTCGCCAATATGTCAGCGGGCCTGCGCGCCGTGGACAAGAATTTGAGCGAGCTGTTCACGCTCTACGGCGCTACGCGCTGGCAGCGCTTCTGGCAGTTGCTTTGGCCGACCGCCATGCCTTATTTGCTCGCGAGCCTTAAGGTGAGCGGCGGTTTTGCCCTGATCGGCGCTGTGGTGGCCGAGTTTGTGGCAGGGTCGGGCGGCGCGACAGGGCTGGCGTGGCGTATCCTCGAAGCCGGGAACCGACTGCAGACGGAAAAAATGTTCGCCGGTCTCATCCTCCTGAGTTTCATGGGCGTATGCATTTTTTACAGTTTTGCCGCGCTGGAACGCTGGCTTCTGGCCTACCGACGCTAGAGCGGCACAATGTCACTTGCCCACGCGCACGGAAGAGGGTAGCAAACGCAGCATGATGTTCCAGACAAAAGACAGGGACCGCAGGGCGGTCGGCATATGGCTTCTTTTCATGGCGGCGACCGTGTTTGCCATGGTGGTTGTGGGCGGGGCAACGCGCCTGACGGAAAGCGGGCTCTCCATCGTTGAATGGAAGCCGGTCACGGGCGCACTGCCACCAATTGGTGAAGCCGAATGGCAGGCCGAGTTTGAAAAATACCAGACCAGCCCTGAATACAAGCTCAAGAACTACGGCATGAGCCTTGATGAGTTCAAAGGCATTTTCTACTGGGAATGGGCGCACCGTTTGCTGGGTCGCCTGATTGGCCTGTTTTTCTTTGTGCCTTTTGTCTGGTTCTGGGCGCGGGGGCGGGTGCCGGAGGGATATAAACCACGGCTGATCGTGCTTTTCATCCTCGGTGGGCTGCAGGGTGCACTTGGCTGGTATATGGTCAAATCCGGCCTTGTGGACGAACCGGCGGTGAGCCATTACCGGCTGACCGCGCACCTGTCGCTGGCGCTGCTGATCTTTGGCGCGCTGTTCTGGACCGCCTTGTCGCTCCTGAACCCGCAGCCGGAGCGCACGAACCGTACCCTGAAGAAACTCAGCCATATTTTCATGGCCGTACTTTTGCTGCAGATCGTGATGGGCGCGCTCGTCGCGGGGCTGAAGGCCGGACATATCTTCAACACGTGGCCGTTGATGGGTGACACATTTGTGCCCGAAGGGCTGATGGTGATGGAGCCTGCGTGGCGCAATTTCCTTGATAATGCCGTGACCACACAGTTCGATCACCGCATCGGCGCCTATGTGTTGACAGCCCTTGTTTTTGCGCTCCTGTGGGCAGCGCGCGGGCAGAGCTTCCGGATCAAAAAGGGCGTTTATGCCTTGACGGCGGCGGTTGCGATACAAATGTTTCTAGGGATAACAATGCTTCTCAAAGAAGTACCCGTCAGTTGGGGGACAGCTCACCAGGGTGGTGGTGTCCTCGTGCTGGCGGCAATAATATATCTCATGCATATGCAACGCGGGAGGACAGCGAAGTGAGTGAAACAAGCGAATTTGTATCCATTTATATGATGGCCGAGAGCGAGGATGTGGCGGTTCATATTGCCACTGCGCTCGTGAAGGACCGGGTGGTGGCCTGTGCCAACGTGAACCCCGGCACCCGGTCGATCTATGAATGGGACGGCATCATTCAGCTTGATAACGAGATTACCGTTTTCATGAAAACCATGGCCCACAAGGTGGACGAGGCCATCCGGCTTATCAAGGAGATGCACAGCTATGATGTGCCGTGCATCACCGTCTCACCCATCATTGCGGCCAATCAGGATTATCTTGAGTGGATCCGGATGCAGGTTGACCCGGCTTAAGCTGGGTTCCTACTTTAGCCAGAGATTATACAGGGCGGCGCCATCGTCGCCGCCTTGCCCCACATGAAGCGTTCCATCCTCAAGGATGAGGGCGCGGCCTGAACCAACCTCACCCCACAGGTTGCCTTTCAAAAACACATTCATGCCAAAACGGATGCCACGGGCGCGCACTTTGGCGGGCAGGGCATATTTGACCCAGGCCTCCCCCTCTGTGATAGCGCCAACATCGGCGCGCCAACCGTTATCTGCCGGACTGTCGCCAAGGTAACCCTGCCACGGACTGTCCCATGTGGTGCCGGTCAGGAAGCTTGGCACCAGCACGAGCGAAATGCCCTCAGCCGCAACCGCGTCCGCTGTGTCATCGAACCAGCTATCGGCACAGATGAGCACACCAAAACGGGTGTCTCCCGCGGTAAAGGTCGGCAGGAATTCAGCGCTTGATGCCTTGGTGAAACCCCGTTCCGAAGGGATCGGGTGCACCTTGCGGATGGCGTCTTCCATGGGTTTGCCATCAGGACCAAATACAAAGCCTGCGTTGAAGATAGGGCCATGGCCGTAGCTGAGCGTATCGGGGTAGACGCCGGGGGTCATCAGCGCGCTTGACCCCGCCACAAGCGTGATGCCGTATCGTTCTGCCAGTCGCGAATACACTTCAAACTGCGCACGGGCTGACGCAGCGGTACGGGTGCGCAGAAGTGCGGCTGCCATATTGTCGGGATCGTCAAAAATGAACAGATTCTTGGCGAAATCCAGGAGGTTATGGCTGATGAGGGGCAGCATGGCACCGTTTGCATCCGCCGCGTTGTAGACCCGGCTTTTCTGGTTTGTTGCCACTAGCCATGTGCCGATATGCTCGGGCAGCAGCACGATGGTATTCTCACCGAGCCAGCCTTCGTTTTTCGCGATATCCAGATAACCGGCAAGCTTGGCCTCGAAGTACTCCGGGGTGGCATAGTCCAGTTGTTCCATGAAGGGCTCAACGCCGACAACATTGCCTTGGCCGCTGTCGCTGCCATAACTGGCGCTCACACGCATATGTAGGTTGGGCGGGGAAGAGAGGTCGGGCGTAAAGCCCGGCCAGAACAGATAGAAGGAGGCGACCACAACCGCCGTGAGGAAGAGAAGCTTCTTTGGGTGCCGCCTGATCATGGTGCCTCCACTTTTCCGTCACCCGCCGGCTTGACCGGCGGGTCCATTATGATGGTGAGCATTGTGGTCGGCACGGTTTCGCCGGTCAAGCCAGCGAATGACGCTCGAAGGCAGCGCCGTCAAGCATCAGAGAGTTTGACGACCTGCTTGCCGAAGTTCTTGCCCTTGAGCATGTCAATGAAAGCTTGCGGGGCGTTCTCGATGCCTTCAGCGACACTTTCGCGGTACTTCAGCTTGCCCTCCTTGAGCCAGCCGGCACCAACGCCGACCCATTCCTTGCAGAGATCGGGGTAGTTGGAGACGATGAAACCCTGCATTTTCACGCTGCGGCCGACGAGCATGAACAGGTTGCGTGGGCCTGCAGGCATATCATCGAGCGTGGCATTATAGGCAGCGATCAGGCCGCAGAGCGCCACCCGGCTGTTGAAGTTGAGATTGTTGATCGCTGCCTCGAGGATCGGGCCGCCCACATTCTCGAAATAGACATCGATGCCGTTCGGGTTTGCGGCACGCACAGCTTTGTGCACATCTTCGGTTTTATAGTTGAAGGCAGCGTCAAAGCCGAGTTCGTCCTTGAGGTAAGCAACCTTGTCGTCCGAGCCTGCGCTACCGGCCACATGGCAGCCCATGTTCTTGCCAATCTGTCCCACAACCTGGCCCACTGCACCTGATGCGGCAGAGACAAAGAGTTGCTCCCCTTCCTTGAGTCCTGCCACGCCCTTGAGGCCGACATAGGCCGTCATGCCCGGCATGCCGAGGATGCCGAGATAATAGGAGAGGGGGGCAAGCTTGGGGTCAACCGGCTGGAAGCCAGCGCCGTTTGTTGTCATATAATTCGCCCACAGGCCCATGCCGGTCACATAGCTGCCTTCCGCAAACTTGCCACCGTTGGATTTAATCACCTTTGCCACAATACCGGCCTGGCAGGGCTCGCCGATCTGGAACGGCGGCACATAGCTTTTGGCGTCATTCATGCGGCCGCGCATATAGGGGTCCACCGACATATAGACCGTCTCAAGCAGCATTTCGCCTTGTGCGGGCTCCGGCACGTCTGCCTCGTGAAGTTTGAAATTCCCGGGCTCTACCCAGCCGTTTGGGCGGCTCGCGAGAAGGATTTGCTTGTTGCTCATGGTGTCCTGTCCTCCAGAGTTTGCTTCAGGCATGATATGGGGCAGGCTGGCAGGTGGGCAAGGCATGCTAAAAACAGCTTAAATTTATGGGGTATTTATATACCGTTTTATCAAGCCATTGTTTTTGTTGTATTATTTTACGGAAAGTCCAAAACAAAGCATTTGACAGCGCTCAAAATATGCATATATTCCCGGCCAATGCGCAGCGATCCCCTGTATTCGGGCTCGTGTGCGTTTGAGTTTAACACCGGATTTCCGGTAACCGAGGCAAAAATTGCGATGAAAACTTATTCCGCAAAACCTTCGGAGATCGAGAAGAAATGGCTCGTAGTTGACGCACAGGACGTAGTCCTCGGTCGTCTGGCACAAGCCATTGCTGTTGTTCTTCGCGGGAAACACAAGCCCACGTACACCCCGCACATGGATTGCGGTGACAACGTGATTGTTATCAACGCTGAAAAAGTAAAGCTGACCGGCAAGAAACTTGCTGACAAGGTTTACTACCGTCACACCGGCCACCCTGGTGGTATCAAGTCCGCAACTGCTGGTGAAATCCTCACCGGTCGTTTCCCGGAGCGTGTGATCGAAAAAGCTGTTGAGCGCATGATCCCGAAAGGCCCGCTGGGCCGCCAGCAAATGCGCAACCTGCGCGTTTACGCCGGTACCGACCATCCGCACCTTGCGCAAAACCCCGAGGCTCTCGATGTTGGCGCAATGAACCCGAAGAATAAGAGGTAAGCGACATGGCCGACCTTCAGGATCTCAAAGAAATCACTGGTGCAGCTGACGCTGCTCTCGCAGCAACCGAAGAGCGCAAGCCGGTTGTTGACGACCAGGGCCGTTCCTACGCAACCGGCAAGCGTAAAGACGCTGTTGCTCGCGTATGGGTTAAGCCGGGCTCCGGTAAAGTGACCGTAAACGGCCGCGACCAGGAAGTGTACTTCGCACGTCCGACGCTCCGTCTCATCGTGAACCAGCCCTTCCAGGTTGCTGGCCGCGAAAACCAATATGATGTTATCGCCACCGTTAAAGGCGGCGGTCTTTCCGGCCAGGCTGGCGCGGTAAAGCACGGCATCTCCAAAGCGCTTCAGCTCGCTGAGCCGGAACTGCGCGGCGCCCTCAAGGCTGCTGGCTTCCTCACTCGCGACAGCCGCGTTGTTGAACGTAAGAAGTACGGCAAGGCAAAAGCCCGCCGCTCCTTCCAGTTCTCCAAGCGTTAAGCGCGAACGGGTTTTTGTTCCGAGTATCAGTTTCGAGTACACCGATATTCTGTTCAGAGTATCAAAAGGCCGCCCTACCGGGGCGGCCTTTTTCCTTGTGTAGACGGGGGAGCTCACACAAGGCAGGGCAGTGGAAATGAGGATGGGAGGAGTGGGGCCCACAAGGCCGGGCCCCACTCCATAACGCTCCCTAGACGCAAACACCGATGCATTTGCCGAACACACACGGCCCGATGCATGCAACGGGGCAGCCGCAAGAAGAGGACTGTGCTGCCTGCGCTGCAAGGTCGGAAACCTTGCGGGATACCGGCTTGGACTGTTTAGGCGATTTCATCAGAATGCTCCTTTTTCGGGGTTGTGAGCTTGCCCGTGATGGACAGGCCCGGATATCAGCCAAGCAATCTCGGCCGATCTCTGTTCAGCCGGGGCACGGCGAATTTCAGAAAGTGCTGACTGGTGCGGCCCACTTCCGGACCTGGCCAACCGTGACCGGCAGCACCTCGCTGACGTCGACAATGAAGCGGTAAATCCAGCCTGCTCGGCGTTCGTTCTCGGGGTCGAACATCTTCAGTTGCACGTCCCAGCAATCCGAATCCGGACGGCAAATCGGGCTTTTGACCACATCGATCGAATAGAGCGCCAGCTCCTTCGATGCTGCGTCAGCGAAGGATGCCGCAGCCTGATAGGCATTGGTGGCGGCGTAGTTGATGGCGCGTTCGTCAGCGCTGATGCCCAGGTTTCTGAGTTCGTCATACACCCGGACCAGGAAGTTCAGCACATTGTCCTCACTGAACTTCTTGTCTGCCATCGCGGCCTTGCAACTGCTGATCAGTTCCTTGGTGTCCCACTGGGTCATGCTGCGCAGGTCAGGGAAAATGACCGGCAATACGGCACCGTTCATCAGGCGCGTCGTGCCGGACATCAGCCCGCCGATGGAAACCCGTTTCAGTTCTCCACCCTTGCCAATGGTGGCCTTGAGAGCGGAGAAAATGGCTTTATAGGTCTCTGCCGCATAGATGCCGCCAGGGTGAACTGCATATACCGGGATCTGGTCCTGCATCAGTGTGAAGGTGATGCCGGTGGCATATTCGGGATTTTCGCTCAGGAAGGTGAGAAGTTTCGAGGGATCTGCAACAGCGGCGGCAGATCCCATGGCCTGCACGAGCGCATCATACCGGGCCTCGGTGCCAAAGTCGTACCAGAGGCTGCCGATTACATAGACTTTCTCCGGCTTTGCCGACCCGCCACACCCGCATGCACTTTGCGCAACGAGCGAGTCTGATCGCGTCCGGCTTGCGGCTGCCAGTGCGCTTGCCGGTGGTTCGCCGACCGGCGCTACGTCGATTGCGGCTGACTGGGCGACAGCCAGCTCAGTCGTCTGCGTGACTACAGCGCCTGCTGGCGGGGCGGGTGGTTCAACGGCGGCGACGGCCGGTTGCGCGTCGGTGGTTTCAGACATGGTCTCTCTCCCGAAAGTTTGCTGCGATATGGATGAAGGGGTACTAAGCGGGGTGGTTTCACTTGCCTCGGCCCGCTCGTGAAGGAGCTGCCGGGCCTTGGCGACATTCAGCTTGCCGCTGAGAATACGGGCACAGCTCTCATCTGTGGGGTCGGCGCATGGGTCGGCGCTATCGAAAAGGATTTGCCGGATGTCCAGTGCGGTCATGGCGTAGCCGGCGTCGCGGCTCTCGCACAAAAGCTGTGCTGCGACTGCGGTTACGATGGCCGCGGCGTAGCTGGTTCCCGTGCGCTCGACGATCTTGCCATCGAGGCTCATGGCCTTGACGCCGACCCCGAGTGCCATGAGGCCGTTGGACCTATAAGCGTCGCCCCAGTTGCTCCGGTCGTGAGGCATACCGTTTGTATCCATTGCACCAACGGCGATGACACTGTGCACCGCCGCGGGTACGTGAAGGCATTCACATCCGTCGTTGCCTGCAGCCGCGACGACAAGCACGCCTTTTTTCTCGCACCGGGCCAGTGCATCCTCAAGGTGCCGCCCGGCTTCGGCAGTAGACGCCTTTTGTCCGGCGCTGATGTTGATGATGGCGGCACCCCGTTCGAGGCCGATCGTGATCGCGCGGGCGATATCCATCTGCGAGGCGAACCCGCCTTTGCCCGTATCCCGGCCGAAAAATACCGGCAGGGCAATGCCCCGACAGCCGGGTGCAAGCCCTGTGTAGCTCTCACTGTTGCCAAAGATAAGGCTGCATATCTCGGTGCCATGGGAGTCAGGCGCGTCCCAGTCTGCCGGAATCATCGACATCTCCATGTCGAGGCGGCAACCCTCAAGCGCAGCGATGCTGCGGTCCGGTATGCCGTCGATCACACCGACGATCAGATCGCAACGCGCAAAATCCACCTGGCTGGCAAGGCTGTTCCACATGGCAGGCCCCCATTGCAAAAATATGCTCGTAAAGGATGTATTTATATTGTTTTTGAGTCGTTAAAGTTTATCAAAACGACTAAAAATTGCAAAATATTTCCGCTATTCGCTAAAAATACAACTAATAGATGTTTTGAAGGCAGAAGATGAAACGGGTGCCCGCTCAAAGGTTTACTGCGTCAAAACGCAGCCTGGGGCCCTTATTCTTTCTTTATGCTGCGGGGCAATTCTCGCGCCGAATGTTTATGGAGACAGGGCTAGCATCCGTCAAAACATTGATCCCGGAATATATATTTGAGGAGCGCAAGATGCACCGGAACATGAAAACCATCAGTTTGCTGCTGGGTAGTGTCTTTATCGTGCAAGCCTGTACGACCGACCCCTATACGGGCGAGAAGAAGGTATCCAACACCGCAATCGGTGCCGCGATCGGGGCGGCAGCAGGTGCCGTGGGCGGGGTGATCGTCGGCGGTTCCAACAAGCGCAAGGCGGCGCTGATTGGTGCCGGTATCGGCACGGTTGTGGGCGGCGGTGTCGGCTTCTATATGGACCAGCAGGAGAAAAAACTGCGCCAGCAGCTTCAGGGCACCGGTGTTCAGGTGGTGCGCGACGGTGACAATATCATCCTCAACATGCCGGGCAATATCACCTTCGACACCGACAGCAGCATGGTGAAGGCCGATTTCATGGATGTGCTGCATTCGGTCTCGCTCGTGCTGGACGAATATGAAAAAACCTATGTCGACGTGATGGGGCACACCGACAGCACGGGCTCTGACAGCTACAACATGCAGCTCTCGCAGAACCGCGCACAAGCGGTCGCGAGCGTGCTCACGCAAAAAGGTGTTGAGCCGGTACGGCTGGTGGTGCGCGGCTATGGCGAACAATATCCGATAGCCTCAAATGAGACGCCGTCAGGCCGCGCGCAGAACCGGCGTGTGGAAATCGCGCTGTCGCCTGTGGTGGAATAAAGCCCGCCCAATGGGGCTGGCATGCCTCGCCGATCCTGTTATATGTAGCGAATGTGTTACATGAACGAGGGGGCGGGGCATTCCATGCAGGACTTTCTGACCAGCGGTGACCTTGAAGACGGGGCCATTCTCGGCATCTACGGGGCGGGTGGTTTTGCCCGTGAGGTCATGCCGCATGCGGTCCGGCAATTCCTCGGGCAGGGCGATGCTGGCACGCGCAAGCTGGTTTTCATTGAAACCGAGCCGCGGGCTTCGGTGGTCAATGGCTATCCGGTCGTCTCGGAGGATGCGTTTTTTGCGCTTGAGGCCTCTGCGCGCTATTTCAACGTCGCCATAGCGGAGTCAAAGGCGCGCCAAACAATCGCAGACCGCTGCATGGACCGGGGCGCCGCGCCAATTTCGATCAGGGCCAGCTCAAGCGACTTTCTCGACGCCAATGAGATCGGCGAAGGCAGTTTGTTTTGCGGCAATACCATCGTCACGTCCAACGCGCGTATCGGCCGGTTTTTCCACGCCAATATCTATTCCTATATCGCGCATGACTGTGTGATCGGCGACTTTGTTACCTTTGCGCCCCGGGTGTGCTGCAATGGCAATGTGCATATCGAGGATCATGCCTATATTGGCACAGGCGCTGTGCTCAAGCAGGGCAGCCTCGAGAAACCGCTCCGTATCGGTGCTGGTGCCGTTGTCGGCATGGGGGCCGTGGTGACAAAAGATGTGCCGCCCGGCGCTGTTGTGGTCGGCAATCCGGCGCGTCCGCTTGAGCGCAGGGCTTGAGGCGCGCGGCATAAACCCGCACCAGCTATAACTAACGTTGACCCTCACGCCGAAGTGTGAACAATGTCGGCCATCGCCACAGCTAGTCAGGGGTAATTGTTATGGATATCGGTGTTCCTATCCGGGAACTGGGCAAAGTCGAGTGCCAGGCGCTGATTGACCGTGTGTCGACGCTCGATCCGCAGGTCTGGGATCTGTGCGATCTGAGGCAGAAGCAGTTCGATGTACACCGCCATACCAAATCCATCGTGATGATCTTCGCCGAAGGCTGGCCGGATATCCGCCTCGCACGCTATCCGGGCTGGGATGTGCTGGCGCATCTCGCCATGCCGATCATCGAGAAGATCGTGCGCGCCCACTACAAGCCGGGCGGTGCCATTATCCGCGCCATGGTGGCCAATCTCGTCAAGGGCGGCGTGATCGAGGAACATTATGACGCTGCGCCGTCCTTTGCCGTCGGCCACCGTATCCATGTGCCCTTACAGACCAATGACGATGTTGTTTTCACCATCGACGGCAAACCCTACAAGCTGGACGTCGGCGAGGCATATGAACTCAACAACCTTCTGGACCACGCCGTGGTCAATGAAGGGGATGAGGACCGCTATCACCTGATCTTCGATTATGTACCGCCGCAACAGGGCTTCCAGCAGTAAGGCCGGAAGCGGGCTCTAATGGTCGTGATCGCAGTCCGGGCCGTGAACATGGCCGTGGTCATGGTGATGATGATCGTGATCATGGTGATGATGGTGCCCGTGTGAACAGTTGGGTCCATGCACATGGAAGCCGGACTGTTTGACATATTTCTGCATCTTGCGAATGAGCACGTCGCGTTTCATCTTCGAGAGATGGTCGAGATAGGTACGACCATCGAGATATTCCATCTCGTGCTGCAGTACGGTTGACAACCAGCCATCCGTATCGAGCGACTGTTCGTTGCCGTCCAGGTCCAGATAGCTGACACGCACGGCATCGGGTCGTGTGACCTCGGCAGAAATGCCCGGGAAACTGAGCGATGCCTCTTCCCGTGTGGTGGTCGCATCCGATTTCCAGACAATCTCGGGGTTGATGAAGATCATCGGCTCGCGGCGGCCTTCGGGCTGAAGGTCGAGCACCACGATACGTTTGAGAAGCCCCACCATATTGGCACCCACGCCGATACCGCCGTTCATATACATGATATCCAGCATCTGGGCCGCCAGATCACGGATTTCGTCCGTAACCTCGCTGACCGGCTCGGCTTTTTTCCGGAAGATCGGATTGGGTGCAATAACAAGCTCAAGCTTGGACATGGTTGGCATCTTTCTGGTAAGGGCATGTTAACGACGCGCACATTACGCTTAAACCACCAGCTTGAACAGCCGCCTTTTTGTTGAAGTTCTGACTTCGAAATCCTAAAAGTCGGGTGCGATGTTTCCAGTAGTGGGGTATGGGATGTCTTCATTCCAGAAGAGTGTATCGGGTAAAATCAAACATGGTCTGGCGGGCTACAGGGTCGATGTCCTGTCGGCATCGGATATCGGCGTGCTCGACGATGACGCACGCTGGCTCCTGGGCTATACCGAGGGGCGGGTATTGGCCGGCGACACCTATGCACGCCGTTCGGTGCTGAGGCCCGGCGAAATGAAGCGCATTTTGCCAAATGTCCTGATTCTCGAACCAGAATTCAGCGAGCGTGGCAGGCTTCTTGATTTGCGGGTGCGGCTCATGGGGACGTCGGTTTCCTGGTTTTATGGCGAGGCTGGCGGCAACAGTGTCCGGGGTTTTGACGATGACATGGCCACGCAGCGCGCGCTTGAAACAGCCGCTCTGTGCTGTGGGGCAAAGGAACCGGTGATTGGAATCTCCTTCCGCATCAACCACAGTGTTCCTTATTTTCCCGTCACTGTACTGATGATTCCGCTGGCCGAGAACGGGCACGATATCAGTCACCTTTTTGCCCATGTTGCCATCGGCGCAGAGCAGAAATAGCGATTGTGATCACATTTATCTTGCGCTCAGGCTGCAGTCGTTTCACCCTCCGGTACGGATGTTTCTGACATAAGGGAGAGCGCAGCATGGGCGCACAGGGAATCCTGAACTTTAAAGCCAGCACGCCGGAAATTGACGAAGGCCCGGTTGCCGCGGAAAAATTGCTGTCCGGTACCCCGGTGCAACGCAGCGAAAACCATTTCACATCGGCAGACGGAAAGTTTTTTTCCGGCTTCTGGTCGTCAAGCGTCGGTCGCTGGCGGGTGGACTATACCGGCGAGGAGGAATTTTGCCAGCTTCTCGAGGGCGAAGTCCTGCTTACCGATGAAGAAGGTAACAGCAGCCGATTTGTGGCGGGCGACAATTTCACCATCGCTGAAGGTTTCCGTGGCACCTGGGAAACCGTTCGTGATTGCCGAAAGCTTTATGTGATCGCACTCAAGAGCTAAGTGCTGCCTTGTTGCGGTCCTATTGCCGGGCTAGGCATGGGCTCGGTTCTATGGAATAGTGCGCTCAAGAAACCTGAGCGATTTGGAGAGTGAAGATGAAAAAGACGTTTTTCGCCATAACTTTAGCCGCGCTTGCGCCCTTTGCATCCGTGAGCGCGCAGGACGCTACACCGTCAGCGGCTGGCGCAGAAGTCTATTTCATCAGCCCGGCAGACGGCGAGACCGTCAAAAGTCCCGTGACGGTGCGCTTTGGCCTGAAGGGCATGGGCGTGGCGCCGGCTGGCACCGAAAAAGCCAATACCGGCCACCACCATCTGATTATCGATACCGAGCTTCCGCCGCTTGATGAAAATATCCCCATGGATGAAAACCATGTGCATTTTGGCGGCGGCCAGACCGAGACAACGGTCACGCTCGCGCCCGGCACGCATACCCTTCAGTTGCTTCTGGGCGATATGAACCACATTCCGCATGATCCGGCCGTGGTCTCGAAAAAAATCACCATCACCGTCGTTGAATAACCGGTGATGGTGACTGTTGTCTGATGACAATTTTTAGCGCCGCTTACCGACCGAAGGTGGGCGGCGTTTGCCGTTTAATGCTCACCGGTTGGGTAAGCTTTTCCTGAACCCGGGTGCGGTATTCCGTCAGATAGGTGGCATTTCGGCTGAAGCACAAGCGCTGCTGGTCTTTGGTGCCATGACAGCTCACGTGGCCATTCGGCAGCACAAGGTTGGCCTGGCTCCACTGGCCATGGCTCACGTTGGCACGGTCCTCGAAGCGTTCAAGCTGGGTGTTCAGCCCGGCATATTGTTCAGCATAGTCCGTGTTCAGGTGGTCAATCACCGCGTCTTTTGCGGCCCCGTCCTGCATGTCTGCCAAAATCAATTGGGTTTTTGCAGATGTTTCTGTGGCACAGGCCAGCCACTCATCCGCCGCATAGGCGAACTTCTTGCCGGCACGGGTCAGCAGCTTATGCCCCTCAGGTTGGCGTACGCGGGCAGGCGCTGTTGGAACGGCGCCGCAAAGCTCACCCACACTGGGGATCTTGGAAAGTGCCGTATCAAGGTCACCTGCATAAGCGGGGGCTGCAATTACCGAAACCAGCAGAAGAGAAGAAAGTTTTTTCATCTTGACCACTCCCAATCGTTGTCTACGGAAAGTGTACCTCGCACATTCTTAAGATCAAGCAAAAATAGTTTAAATACACCTTCGCCTAGAAGCCAAATTTCCTGTTGGCCAGGGCGCTTTCAGCCGCTTATGGTGGCGACCGGGCATAATCTTCACGCGAAAGGAAGCGGCATGCCGCATCTTGTCATTGAATATAGCGAACCAGATTTTTCAAACGAATCCGCGGCAAAAATGCTGCATGCTGCCCACGCGGGTGCGGTGGCGTCCGGGCTGTTTGACGTGACGGACATCAAGGTCCGCGCCTATCCTTGTGAACTCTCGCTCCTTGCTGGCAAGGCCGGAAGTTTTATTCACGTCACCGTCCTCCTGCTGTCGGGACGCGACGCCGCAACCCAGAAAAAACTGGCTGAGACTGTGCTTACCCACCTGTCTGACGCCGGCTTTTCACCGGGTTCACTGAGTGTTGATTGCCAGGACATGGACCGGGCAGTCTATAGCAAGATAACCAGATAAGCTTACGAGACCCAAAAGGGGGGACCAATGAAACTTGCACCGTCTGTAGTTACCGCCGCCAGCATGCTGGCGCTTGCCACCTCCGCCAGCGTAGCAAGCGATCACCTTGATCCGCCGACCGAGGTGCAGCGCCTGCACCAGATGGTGGCTGATGTGTCGGCCGACCGGATTGAGACGAATATCCGCAAGCTGGTCTCCTTCGGGACACGACACTCGCTCTCTGACACAAAATCGGAGACACGCGGTATCGGCGCTGCCCGGCGCTGGATCGAGGCGGAGTTCAACCGTATCAACGAGGGCTGTGCCGCCAAACTTGAGGTCTATACCATCTCGGACACCGTCACCGGGCGCCGGGTGCCCGAGCCGACAGAGATTGTCGACGTCATCGCGGTCCAACGCGGCATCCTTGACCCGAGCCGGGTGGTGATCATGTCCGGCGATATCGACAGCCGGGTGTCAGACCCGCTCAATTTCACCGATGACAGCCCCGGTGCCAATGACAATGCGTCCGGCATGGCGGGCACAATCGAGGCTGCCCGCGTGCTGTGCCAGACCAAGTTTCCGGGAACCATCGTCTATGCGGGGCTGTCGGGGGAAGAGCAGGGGCTCTATGGCGGCCGCATCCTTGCTGACCACGCCAAGGCGCAGGGATGGCGCATCATGGGCGTGCTCAACAACGACATGATCGGCAATATTGAAGGTATCAACGGCGTAATCGACAACACAACCGCGCGGGTGTTCTCTGAGGGTACGCGCGACAATGAAACGCCGGAAGAGGCGCGGATCCGCCGCTTCTCGGGTGGCGAGGTCGACAGCCCGAGCCGCAATATCGCCCGGCTCGTGGACCGCCTGGCGGACGATTATATCCCCAATCTCGATGTGATGATGATCTATCGGCTCGACCGGTTCAGCCGCGGCGGCCACCACCGGCCGTTCAACGAAGCGGGTTGGCCTGGCGTCCGCATCATGGAAACCAATGAGAACTATAACCGCCAGCATCAGGACCTCCGCACCGAGGACGGCATCAAATACGGCGATGTGATCGAGGGCGTGAACTTCGACTATGCCCGCAAGCTGACCGCGCTCAATGTTGTGACACTTGCCTCCATGGCAGGCGCACCGCCATTCCCGGCCGACGTGAAGCTTGAGGGGGCAGTGAAGCCCTCAACGACGCTCAGTTGGGATATTCGAGGTGACGAGCGAGAGCGTGCCAACCTCAAGGGCTTCCGCATCTACTGGCGGCTGACCACTGACGCGCAGTGGCGCTGGAGTCACTTTGTACCCGCGGATGCGCGCACGCACACCCTCGAGAATGTTGTCGTGGACAACTATTTCTTCGGTGTGGCGTCTGTGGCTAACGACGGGCTCGAAAGCCCGGTCGTTTTTCCGGGGCCAATGGGAGCCTTCGACAGCGTGAAGTCTGCTGACTAGCACACTCTCCGCAACCGTCGCGGGATCTGTGTTTTTGTTGCACAGATCCTGCACACTTTCTGCACACCTTGGGCCAGATTTCACCGGCATCTGACACAGTTGTGACGTGACCTCTATTGCTGAAATGATATACATCTATTTCACACACAAGAGTGAGGTTTCCCGTGCAAAAACACCTGTTTAGCCTGTTGGTCGGCGTTCTGTGTCTGCTGGGCCTTTCGCGCATGGCGGCGGCCGCCGTACCGCTTGCCGAAGCGACGGCAAGTCATGGCACACTGCGTGTCTATGCTGAACGCCAGGGCCTGAAACCCTCATCTTCTCAATGGCTTGCGGTCGAGATCGAACCTCGTGAGGGCTGGCATTCCTACTGGCAGAACCCGGGCGACAGCGGCGCTGCACCCATCCTGGACTGGCGATTGCCAGAGGGGGTACGGGCGGCCAACCCCTTGTATTCAGTACCGGAATTGATCCCGGTCGGGCCGCTCGCCAACTATGGCTACCATGGCAGCTCCGTGTTGCTGGTTGAGCTTGAGCTGGAGCCCGAATTATCTGGCAAGCCCTTGATTTTAGAGGCGGAATGGCTGATCTGCGAGGTGGAGTGTGTACCACAGTTCGCGACCGTGAGCCTTGATGGCACAGTGGGCAATGGCGAAAAAGTCATTGAAAACGCTGATCTTTTTGCCAAAACGCGCGCCAAGCTGCCGGAGCCGAGCTACTGGGCCTCGACGCTTGAAATCGGACCGGCACAAAGTGTGCTCACGGTTTTCATGGCACCCGGCGACGTACAAGACGTTGAAAGAGCTTACTTTTTTGCCGGGCAGGATGGTGTTCTTGCCTATGCCGCGCCGCAGTCCTGGGCGTGGACGGACGCAGGCCTCAAGCTTTCCCTGACCCGTGAATCTGGCAGCCAGGCACCAGAAAAAGCTAATGGAATCATTGTGTTGGAGAGTTCAGATGGGGCGCGCTCCAGCTTCATGTTGAGCCCCAAGGTCAAGGTTCTTGAGACGCCGACCGCCACGGCTCCCGCCCAGCAGATTTCCTATGCTGCCGCCATGCCGCTCTGGCAGGCGGCTCTGTTTGCGCTCTTTGGTGGGCTGATCCTCAATCTGATGCCCTGTGTGTTCCCGGTGCTCTCGCTCAAGGCATTTTCCTTCCTGTCCGCCAACTATAAAACCGAGGCAAACCGCCGCATGGAGGGCATTGCCTACACCTTCGGCATCTGGGCCAGCTTCATGGTTATCGTCGCGGTCCTCATCGCGCTCAGGGCAGGCGGTGCCGCGATCGGTTGGGGCTTCCAACTGCAGGAACCGCTCTTCGTTGCGCTGATGATGGTGTTGATGACCTTTGTCGCCCTGTCGCTTTCCGGCTTTTTCAACATCAGCCTCGGCGGTGCCGAAGGCGCCGGGCAGGGCCTGGCCTCCCGCGAGGGCGCGCAGGGCGCTTTCTTCAAAGGCGTGCTGGCCGCACTGGTTGCCACGCCTTGTACCGCGCCGCTGATGGCGCCTGCGATCGGCTTTGCGCTCACACAACCACTCATCACCGTCTTCATAGTGTTCAGCCTGCTAGCGCTTGGCCTCGCGCTGCCGTTCCTCGCGCTTTCCTTCATTCCGGCCTTCGCGCGCCTGATGCCGCGGCCCGGTGCCTGGATGGAAAAGATGAAGGAAGCGCTGGCCTTCCCGCTCTACCTGACCGCAGCCTGGCTCCTGTATATTTTTGACCGGCAGGTTGGCGCGGTTGCGACCCTGCTGCTGCTCGGCGGCCTGATTGCCAGTATTTTTGGTATCTGGCTCTGGAAACAGGGTGAGGGCAGGCTGCTGCGTGGTTTTGCCGTCCTGTTTGTGCTGGGCGGCATCGTCTTTATCGCCAGCAAACCCTGGGGCGACCTTACTGAGCAGGCCGCACAGGTGGCAGAGGACAGCGAGCCCTACAGCGACGCGCGCGTTGCTGAACTGGTTGCCGAGGGCAGGCCTGTCTTCGCCTATTTCACCGCTGACTGGTGTATCACCTGCAAGGTGAACGAGCGGGTCGTGCTGGCAACAGATGATATCCAGAAAGCCTTCAGGGACGGCGGTATCACCGTGCTCAAGGGGGACTGGACCAACAGGAATGCGGAGATCGCGGCGGTGCTGGCGCGTTATGGCCGTGCCGGCGTGCCGCTCTACCTCTATTTCCCGGCGGGCACGAGCGACGCCGTGGTGCTGCCGGAAATCTTGACCAAAGGCGCTGTGACAAGCGCACTCAACGGGAGTGAATGACATGAAAACATCTATTTCAAAAATACTTGCTCTGTGTTCTTTGAGTTTTGGTTTAACTTTTACAGTTGCGGCTGAGCCCGTTGTTGGTAAAGAGGCACCCCTGTTCGAAGGTATCACCAGCGGCGGTGAGAGCATCAGCCTTGAAAGCCTCCGCGGCAAGCCTGTGATGCTGGAATGGACCAACCATGATTGCCCTTATGTGCGCAAACACTATGAAAGCGGCAACATGCAGCGCACCCAGGAACGCCTGACAAAAGATGGCGTGACCTGGATTTCCATCATTTCAAGCGCACCCGGCGAGCAAGGTTATGTCAGCGCGGAGCAGGCGAACGCGCTGAGCCAGAACCGCGGCGTCTATGCGGACTATGTGGTGCTTGACCCAGAGGGCACGATCGGTCGCAAATACAACGCCAAAACCACACCGCATATGTTCCTGATCGACGCCGACGGCGTGCTGCAATATATGGGCGCAATTGACGACAAACCTTCCGCGCGAGCCTCCTCGCTTGAAGGCGCAACCAATTACGCGCTCGCGGCATGGCAGTCGCTCAAGGCTGGTGAGCCGATTGAGGAAACCAGCACAAAACCTTACGGCTGCTCGGTTAAATACGCAGAGTAGGGCTGTGCCAAAAAGGGATACATACCCTTAATTTCCCGTATCTTCAGGAAGATAGTGCGAATTAAGGGTGTGTTAAGCCTATTGATTGAGACTGAATGCGCTGTAAGATGCTTTTGTCCGGCTACCCGGATGGGGCTTGAATTCATAACGCGGGGCAAACGCACCTTATGTTTCTAATCATCGGTCTTGTTGTCGTCCTAGTGATGGTGTTTGGCGGCTTTGCCCTTGCGGGCGGAAAGTTCGGCATCATCGTCAAGGCTTTGCCCTTCGAGCTCATGATCATCTTCGGTGGCTCCATCGGTGCATTCATCAGCGCCAACTCCACCGGCGTGATCAAAGGCGCGCTTGGCGGCATTGGCAAGGTGATGAAAGGTCCACACTGGAAGGCGGATGATTTTCGCGACCTGCTGTGTCTGATGTTCCTGCTGTGCAAAACCATCCGCACCAAGGGTGTGGTCGCGATCGAGGCCCACATCGAAAACCCTGAAGAATCCAAGATTTTCCAGCAGTTCCCGCGCATCGTTGAGGACCATCACGTGGTCGAGTTCATTTGCGACTATGTGCGCATGCTGACCATGAACTTCGATGACCCGAACCAGATGGAAGACGCGATGAACGCGGACATCGAAAAACACCACGCGGAAGAACATGAGCCGCAGCATGCGCTGCAAACCATGGCTGATGGCCTGCCGGCAGTGGGTATCGTGGCTGCAGTTCTGGGGATCATCAAGACCATGGCGGCGATTGCTGAACCTGTGGAAGTGCTTGGCGGCATGGTGGGTAGCGCGCTTGTGGGTACCTTCCTTGGTATCTTCCTCTCCTACCTCATGGTGGCGCCGATTGCGGGCCGCCTGAACCAGATTCTCAACGAAGACGGCCAGTTCTTCCACATCATCAAGATTGTGCTGGTGTCGCAGTTGCAGGGCAACCCGCCGCAAATTTCGGTGGAGCTGGGCCGACGGAACGTGCCGTCGCACCTTATGCCGACATTTGTCGAGCTTGAGGAAGCGATTGCCGAGTTGCCGCCAGACATCTGATATTTTTCAAAAAAATCAATGACGTCAGCGCGGCCATGCCTCAAAATGGTCGCGCTTTTCTGTTTCTAGTCAGCACAAATATGCAAAGGGGCGATATCATGCTTGAAAGCAAGAAAATCCGTGTCGGAATTCTGGGTGCCAGTGGCTATACGGGGGCGGACCTCGTACGACTGCTTGTACGCCACCCCAATGTCGAAATTGCGCTGATGACCGCGGAACGCAAGGCAGGTATGCCGATCGGCGACGTGTTTCCGCACCTGATGAACCTTGATCTGCCGGACCTTATCGGTATTGATGAGGTGGAATGGCCAGCGGTCGAGCTGGATGTGGTTTTCTGTGCGCTGCCGCACGCCACAAGCCAGGAAGTCATCAAAGGCCTGCTGCACGCGACGAATCACAGCCTGCTTGACGAAATGATTGTCGAGACAACGGCGGACCTTGCTGCCTCGTTTGAAGGCGAGGTCAAGGTTGTAGATCTCTCGGCAGATTTCCGCCTGCGTGACGTTGACACCTATGCCGCCTGGTATGGCCGTGAACACGGCGCGCCCGAGCTGCAGCCCAAGGCAGTTTACGGCCTGCCGGAGCTGAACCGGGACGCGATCCGCGGTGCGGCGCTTGTGGCTTGTCCGGGCTGCTATCCGACCGCAGCGCTGCTGTCGCTTGTGCCGCTCTTGCGCGGTAAACTGATCAAGGGTGAGGACATCATCATTGATGCCAAGTCTGGCGTGTCGGGCGCGGGCCGGTCCCTGAAGGAACCGAACCTCTTTGTCGAAGTATCTGAGGCGATGCACCCCTACGGGGTTGGTCATCACCGTCACATGCCTGAGATCGAGCAGGAACTGTCGCTTGCGGCGGGCAGCGATGTTTCCATCAGCTTCACGCCGCACCTGGTGCCGATGAACCGGGGTGAGCTTGAGACCATCTATGTGAAGCTTGAAGAGGGCCAGACTGCCGCCAGCCTGAAGGACTATCTGGCCGATTTCTATAGGGATGAGCCCTTTGTATCGGTCCTGCCGGAGAAGGTCATGCCCGCTACTCGCATGGTTCGCGGCTCGAACGGCTGTGTCATCAACGTGTTTGAAGACCGCCTGAAGGGCAGGGCGATTGTTATTGCCGCGATCGATAACCTTGTAAAAGGCTCAAGCGGGCAGGCAATCCAGAACATGAACCTTATGCTGGGCCTGCCGGAAGGCACTGGCATCGAACAGGTTGCCATGTTCCCATGATCGGCGATCGCCACCCCCTATACAAGGAAACACCTCTTGGAGGGCGGCTCACGCCCTTCAAGGGCATGTGGCCGCGCATTGACGAAAGTGCCTATGTCTTCCACGGCGCCCAGGTTGTGGGAGATGTGGAGATTGGCGCGGGCACCAGCATCTGGCACAACTGCGTGCTGCGCGGGGATGTAAACTCCATCCGTATCGGCACCCGTTCCAACATCCAGGACGGTACGGTTATTCATGTCAGTACCCGCACCTTCCCGACCACCATTGGCAACGATGTGCTGGTGGCCCATATGGCGATGCTGCACGGCTGCACGCTCAAGGATAATGCCTTTGTCGGCATGGGCGCGATTGTGATGGACAATACGGTGATCGAGAGTGACGGCATGCTGGCCGCTGGTGCCATGCTGACACCCGGCAAGACCGTTGGCAGTGGTGAGCTGTGGGCCGGATCGCCCGCCAAGTTCATGCGCAAGGTCACGTCGGCAGAACTTGAGAAAAACCGGAGCATGGCAGAGCACTACCGCAGGCTCGCGGACCAGCATCGCCTTGATAGCCTTGGCGAGAGCGTTGACGCTCCTTATCCCTGAAAACTGTTGTCTTTTTGTCGCAACATGCATTCTCCTCCAGTAACGCTATTGCAAAGCATTCGCATTATTAGTAATTGACGCTTCAGATAACACCGGGGCACTCATCGTGCTGCCCCAAAAGGTTCAGAGGAGCGTTTCCATGGTATCACGTCACCACCTTGTCACTTCGGCACTACTGTCGAGTGTTTTTGTTGCCCCTCACGCTGCCGCAGAAGAAGCCGCGCTTGAGGAGGTGCTTGTTTCAGCCACGCGCACGCCGAAGCCGGTCAGCAGCATCCCGAACATGGTCACGGTGATCAGCGCAGAAGACCTTCAGGAGCAACTGACGCTCGCAACCGATACCTCCGGCATTCTCGCGAACCTTGTTCCCGGCTTTTCGCCGAGCCGCCAGAAACTGAGCGGCTTTGGTGAAAGCTTCCGCGGCCGCAGCCCGCTGTATCTGATTGACGGTGTGCCGCAATCGAACCCGCTGCGTGATGGCTCGCGCGACGGCTATACCATTGATATGTCGGTGGTGGAGCGCATCGAGGTAATCCACGGAGCCAACGCAATCCAGGGCCTTGGTGCCACGGGCGGCATCATCAACTTCGTGACCAAAAAGCCTGACGACAGTGGCGACCTCAAGTTCGGCCTTCAGGCCGGTATCACCACGACAGATGATTTTGAAGGCGACGGTTTTGAGTATCGCGGCAGCGTGTATGCCACACAGAAGATTGGCAAGTTGGATTATCTTGCCTCCGTCAGCTACCACAAACGCGGTGTAATGTATGACGGCGAAGGCCGCACCATTGGCGTAGACCAGACGCAGGGTGACCTGGGCGACAGCGAGCAGCGTAACCTTTTTGCCAAGGTCGGGTTCGAACCGACCGAAGACCAGCGCATCCAGTTCTCGATTAACGATTTTGAGCTTTCTGGCGACGGTGACTGGGGCACGATCGCGGGTGACCGCAGCACAGGCACACCGGCCATTGCAGAGCGCGGAACCCTTGAGGGCGAGCCTGCAACCAACGATGTGACCACCATGTCGCTTGACTATAGCAACAAGGCGGTCGCGGGCGGCACACTCACATTGCAGCTCTACTCACAGGATTTCCGCTCGAGCTTCGGTGGCGGCACCTTCGGCAGCTTCCAGGACCCGACCATTGCACCCGTGGGCACACTTTTCGACCAGTCCGAAAACAATTCGGAGAAAATGGGTGCACGCCTGATATGGGACAAACAGAATATTGCCGATAGCGGCGTGAACATGTTCACCGGTGTAGACTATCTGCATGACAAGACCTTCCAGCGCCTGATGTTCACCGACCGCAACTGGGTGCCGGAAACCAAGTTCGAAAATATCGCGCCATTTGTACAGGCAGAGTTCCCTGTGAGCGAGATGATCACCGTCTCCGGTGGGCTGCGGTATGAAAACGCCAAACTGAATGTGGATGATTACCAGACACTTGCCGGCAACCGCAGCGACTTCCAGATCCTTACAGTCGGTGGCGGCAGCCCGTCCTTTGATGACCTCCTGATCAACGCCGGTGTCGTGATTGAGCCGGTTGGGGGCTGGACCCTCTATTCGTCCTACTCTGAAGGTTTCACCATGGCCGACGTTGGCCGGGTGCTGCGCGGTATCTCGGTGCCTGGCGTCTCGGTTGATGATCTTTTCGACCTGAAGCCGATCAAGGCTGACAATATCGAGCTAGGCACCACCTTCACCTCGGGCCGTGTATTTGCACAAGTGAGCGTGTTCCAGTCCAAGTCATCGGAAGGCGCGCGCTATGTGGCTGACGCTGACGGCTTCCTGCGTGTGCAACGGGAGAAGACCCGTATCCGCGGTCTTGAGGCGCTGCTCGAGGTCAATGTGAGCGAAGAGTTCCGTCTGGGCTCCAATCTCGCGCTTCAGAAGGGCCGGGTGGACACCAATGATGACGGCGTGCTTGATGCCGACCTCGATGCGGTAAACATCGGCCCGAACCGCCTCAACGTGTTTGCGGCCTACGGCTATGGTGACTGGTCGGCGCGCGTGCAGCTGTCGCACCTCTTTGACCGCGATTTCACCAACGCAGCAGATGCGCTGGCAGCAGAGTTTGAAGGTTACAGCCTTGTTGATCTCTCGCTCGCATACCGTATGGAGAGCGGCAAACTGCAACTTGGTGTGCAGAACCTCTTCGACAAGCAATATATCACCTACTATTCGCAGGCTGGCACAACACGCGGCGACCGCTATTTTGCCGGTCGCGGCCGGGCCATCACGCTCGCGTACCAGATGGACTTCTGATCAGATAAGGAATGAAAATCATCATGCGCCGCAGCCTGAAACGCCTTCACCAGCTCATCGGGGTCGTGATCGCCCTTTATATGCTGGTGATGGCAGGCACGGGGGCGGCGCTGACCTACAAGGACCCGATTCTCGCGCGCCTGATCCCGGAGGTGGGCGGGCAAGTAAAATCACTTGAACCCGCTGAGCAAGCCGAAGCGCTGGCTCGCATCGAGGACCAGTACGCAGCTCCCGGTGTGCGCTCGGTCAAACTGCCGCGCCCGGGCATGAACGTCTACAAGGTTTACCTCAAGGACAAACAGGAACTGCTCCTGAACGCGGACACACTTGCAGAGGTGCACGATCCCCTTGGTGCCTTCAGCTTTTTTGTCGTGCTTTTTGACATCCATCACAGGCTTGCGGCAGGCGCGACCGGGGAAGAGATTGTCGGCGTTCTCGGTCTTGTTACTATCTTCTCAATTGTCAGCGGCATTTACCTTTGGTGGCCGTGGCGCAAGGGCTACCGACTTCGCAACCTGATCCCGGCCAACGGGCGGGCGAGCGCCTATCGGCTGAGCCACGTCACGCTCGGCGCCACCATTGCGCCGTTTCTTTTGTTGAATACTATCACCGGCGCTTCAATGATCTATTCCACGCCGGTCAGGAACGCGCTCACCGCTGTTTTTGGCGGCGAGAAGACGGCAGTCGCGGTCAGCATTCCGGTCGCGTCTGAGCCGCGAACGGCGCTATTTGACAACAAGGTTTCATACTTCCCGGAGGGTCTCGCGACCATTTACATCCCGCGCCGCACGGAAGAGGGACCCTATAGCCTGCGCCTGCAGATGCCTGCTGAATGGCACCCGAATGGCCGCAGCACCGTCACTATTGACCAGACATCAGGTACTGCCACATTCTACAACGCGCCGGACGCCGCCCTTGGTCACAATATCGCCGACGCGATTTACCCGCTGCACTCAGGAAAAACGGGTGGTTACCTGTGGCAGGCGCTCGTTGCCCTCACAGGGCTCGGTGGCTTCCTGCTCGCCTATGCAGGGCTCAGCGCCTATATCCGCCGCAAACGCAGGCCTGCAGCCCAGCCTGCCATCAAATAATAATGAAAATTTGATGCGCGTGGCATTGATTTTGCCCCCTTGTTTCGATAGCAAGGCATCCCAACTTATTGCCCACCAATGTTTTTTTATCGAACGAGAGGTACCGACCATGAGTTTTGAACTGCCTAAACTCCCCTACGCGCAGGACGCACTCGAGCCGCATATTTCGGCGGAAACCCTGGGCTTCCACCACGGCAAACACCACAATGCCTATGTCACCAACCTGAACGGACTTGTTGAAGGCACCGAGCTTGAAGGCAAAAGCCTCGAGCAGATCATGGTTGCCACGGCTGGCAAGGCTGACAAAGCCGGTATCTTCAACAACGCCGCCCAAGTGTGGAACCACACCTTCTACTGGCACTCCATGGCGCCAAATGGTGGTGGTGAGCCGACCGGTGTGCTCGCCGAGAAAATCACTGCCGACTTCGGTTCCTTCGCAAACTTTGTTGACGCCTTCAAAAAAGCAGGCGCCACGCAGTTCGGCTCCGGCTGGGCATGGCTTGTGCTGAACAAGGACGGCAAACTTGAAGTGACGAAGACGCCGAACGCGGAATGCCCGCTGACGGAGGGCCACACGCCGCTCCTGACCATGGACGTGTGGGAGCACGCCTACTACCTCGATTTCCAGAACCGTCGCCCGGACTATATCGAGACCTTCCTCACCAAGCTGGTGAACTGGGAGTTTGCGGCAGCCAATCTCGCCGCAGCGTAAGGCTTGCAGGCAGCCCGACAGGGCTGAGAGAAGAGCGCCGACAACAGACAAAAGAAAAGGGCCGGAAAACTCCGGCCCTTTTTTGTATTTGAACTCAGCAACAGCCTTACCAGCCAGCGCCACCGTTTTGCCCGCTGACCATGCAATAAAGCATGGGGATCGAGAGCAGGGTATTGGTGCGGCTGAACAGCATGGCCTTGCGCGCGGCTGCAGGTTTCGCGGAGGCCTCGGCCTCGACGATACCAAGAGCAACCTTCTGGTTCGGCCAGATGACAAACCAGACGTTGAACCACATGATGATGGCGAGCCACATGCCGATACCGATCGACCGGAAATTCTCGGACAGGCTGAGCGCGTCAACGATATAGCCGTTCGCAGATGCGAGCCACAGGCCGCTCAGAAGCGTGAACATGGCGCCCCAGCGGAACCACCAAAGGGCCTTCGGCGCGATATGTTTGCCGATAGCCGGCTTCAGCTCGTCCGGGATGGACGGCATGGTCGGAATCTGCACGAAGTTGAAATACCACAGCAGGCCGATCCACATCACACCCGAGAGCACGTGAATGTAACGGGCAAAAAACGCGGGGTCGAACGCGACACCGGCGAAACCTTTAGTCATGACTGCAATCAGAACCACCACCAGCACAAAGCCGGCGATAACGGTATTCTGCAGCGATCCTAGAATTTTATCCATTTCCTAACCTCCCCATTGCGAATGCAATCCCTGTAACGAGACCAAATCTTACCGCTAGGGTCATGTTTTAACAAGCAAAACGAAATTTTTGCACGCCAAGGCTGCCGCAAGGCATTGAATCCGGTTGCTTTTGAAAAGCCAAATCGCCATGTTCCCGCCATGAGCGAGATAACCGACATCACCGAATATTGCCGCACCATGGTCCGGGAAGACGACCCGGAACGCTATTATGTCAGCCTGTTTGCACCGGCGGCAAAACAGCCGCATCTATGGGCGCTGTTTGCATTTAACCAGGAAGTGGCCAAAACCCGGGAAAGCGTGTCCGAACCGATGATCGGGGAAATCCGCCTGCAATGGTGGCGTGAGGCGCTGGAAGGTATCGCGGCTGGCGCACCGCGGGAACATCCTGTTGTGCTCGGGCTCGCCGCCATCCCGACGTTCAATGCCATCGGGCCGCTCCTTGACATAGTGATCGACGGCCGCGCCCAGGACCTGGAGATGGAGACCGAGACCGGCATCCAGACACTTGAGCAATATGCCGATATGGTGGGCGGCGCTTTGCATGAAGCTGCCGCCCGCATCCTCGACGAGACCCTTGATGAAGGTGACGCTGCGCTCGCAAGGGCAAGTGGCAGAGCTTGGGCGATGCTCGGCATCCTGCGCGCACTACCATACCAGATTGCAGATACCAAAGCCTTCTCGGTAACCGGGGCAACCACTCAGGGCCTCACGGGCCTGAGCGCAGAAGAGCTCAATGAGCGACTCAAGCCACTTCTTGATCCGGCAAAGGAGTATGTAGAAAAGCAGTATGGAGCCGCTTCCCGGAAATCTGCTTCGAAAGTGATCAAGCCGGTTCTTGCGGCCAATGCTATCACCGCCCGTCATTTGCGCGCCCTGAAGCGGGCAGGCGGCAGCCCCTTCAGAATGCAGGAATTCGAGGACGGCAACCTGCGCAAGCTGGTCGCACTGCTGGCTCATCATCTATTTTAGAGACGCTTAAAGCCCGCGAAGCCAAAGCTTGCAGGCTTGGGAGCGAAACGCTTGAATGCGTTAGGCTTGGATGTCTACTCGCTCACCAACGCCGGGGCCGGTTGAGGAAGGCTCAACCTCTTTACGCTCAACGGCAGAATCCTCTGCGCTTTTGCGTTCCGTCGCGGCTGACTCAAGCGAACCTGAACGACCAGCCGAAAGAACTTCAGCACTGCTCGCGGTGGATGCACCTTGAATATCCATGTTTTTAACTCCAACCGCGTGTGTTTACCCATGACACACGCTCTCTCAACACGTAAGACTATACACCATATAAGGTGAAAACCAAAGAATTAAAGGGTTCCGGGCCAGGGGAGGGGTTGCATGGTCGGTTACAGGTCGTTTTTTCTGATCGCCAGTACAGCCTTGCTGGCGGCCGGATGCAGTGGCGGACCAGCCAAACATGCGACCGAGGGTGTCGGGCCTGTCTCCGTCGAGGCACGCAACAACCTCGCGGCTGCCAATCCCGAAGGGCTGGTCAGGGTTGGCGAGGGCTTTGAGCGCGCGGGCGATTACGCTGGTGCGATTGCTCTCTATGAACAGGCGCTGGCAGCGGCGCCTGAGCTGCTCTCCGCCCGGATTGCGCTGGCGCGTGTACTTGTGCCGCTCGGGAAGGTGGATGCCGCTGTCGCACAGCTTTCCAACCTGCTTGAAACCCACCCTCAATCGAGCGAAGTGCGCGCTGAACTTGTCGAGGCTCTTATCGCCGGCGGCGCCTATGCTCGCGCGAGCGAAGTGTTCAGCCCGATTGTAACACCGGCAGCCGGGCCCGATATCCTCGACCTCGCCGGCAGGCTCGCATTTGTGGCAGGCGACAAGGATACCGCACGGCAGTATTTTGACGCCAGCCTGCGCCAGAACCCGAACCACGGCGACACCATGAACCACCTTGCGCTTTCTTACGCCATCGAGGGCGAGTTTGAAGCCGCGGTTGCCATCCTCAGGAAGGCCATGGACAACCCACTGGTGCAGCTTCAAGCCCAGCGCAGCCTCGCAGGCATTTACGCTTTGTCTGGTCAGAAGGATGCCGCGCTTCACATCGCCCGCGGCGCCATGACCACCGAGGAGGCCAACAATCTGCGCAGCTTTTTTGAACTGCTGCCGCGGCTGAATGCACAAGAGCAGGCAGAGGCACTGATGTTCGACCGCATCCCCAAAAGCGCAATCGAACGGCTCCAGCGCCCGTGAGGCAAATTGCCCCTTGTCCATAGGCGCACATCGCGCTAACAGTCCCTCGCGTGCAAGTTCAGGATTGGAAAAAGCCGTTGAAACAGTGCCAGAATATGTCTGAAGTCCGGGAAGAGATTGACCGTGTCGACCGCGAGATAGTCCCACTTCTCCTGGAGCGCCTCGAATATATCAAGCAGGCCGGGCACATCAAAGCCGACCGTGGCACGGTGCGTGACGAATGGCGCATTGAGGACGTTGTCTCGAAGGCGAAGGCCGCAGCAGCTTCACAGGACGGTAACACGAGCTATATCGAGGACATTTACCGTCACCTGATCGAGTGGAGCATTGCGCACGAATTTGTTGTGTGGGATGCGGTGAATACCGATACGATCGACTAATTCTGACGCGCCGACTGACATGCTGTGCAGCAGGTGCATGTCGGGTCAATCTCCAGCCGCTTTGGCGTTATTTCTTCCCCGCATCCAAGGCAATAGCCGAATTCACCCGCAGCCAAGCGCTCAAGGGCGGCATCAAGCCGCGTCAGCATCTGCTGACGGCGCAGCGCTATTGCCGAGTTCATCGCCTGGCCCTGTATAGCATCCATCCGCGACAGACGGCCAACCCGGCTTTGATCAAGCTCAACGGCACCGCGCCCATCTCGCGCAGCAGCTTCAAGGTCCTCAAGCTCTTTTTTGAGGCCGTGCAATCGGCCATGCCAATCTATCGCCATGTGCTGACTGTTACAGAAGCCTGCGGCGCTGCCAAGGATAGGCGCACAAATAATTAGGTTTATTTTGGCCTCGTCAGGCGTATAATCTGCAGGAGTGATCCTGCGCTTTCGGGCCGGGAATCGCTTAACCCAGAGGGCTTACCCCCATCGCCCTCTGGGTTTTTATTTGCCTATTCCGCCGCGGCGGTTTTGCCGAGAGCAACCATCTCGTCCACATGGCCGCGCCGGGCATCATGTTCATCTGCGACCGCCATGTCATTGGCCTGCATCGCATCAATATCGATGTTTGCGAAACCAAGGATGCCCATCTGGCCATAGGCGTGGCGGATCTTGTCACCCCAGAGGCCAATATCTTTCACAACCGGCACAATGCGGCTGAACAGATTGGTGCGAAACATCTTCATGCCTTCGCTGTTTTCAAGATATTCGAGGCATTCTTTCATCGGATAACCGAGATTTTCCCAAACTTCCTTGTTCTGGAACCGGTCCCGCATCAGATAACAGGCTTCAATGAGGAATTCCTCCCGCTCGTCACGTTCCGCCTGCATCAGCTCTGGATAAAATTCACGGAGGGCAAGACGTCCAAAGGCCACATGGCGCGCTTCATCCTGCATGACATAGGCGTTCACGGCTGAAGCCAGCGGGTCCTTCCCATGGTCACGGATGTTAGCAAAGGCGGCAAGCGCAAGGCCTTCAATCACCACCTGCATGCCGAGATAGGTCATATCCCAGCGGCCATCCCTCAGTACCTGATCGAGGAGCGTCTTCAGCGGACCCGTGATAGGGTAGGCTAGGCCGATTTTCTCAACCAGCTTCTTGTAGGTTTCCACATGCCGGGCTTCATCCATCACCTGGGTCGCGGCGTAAAACTTTGCCTCTGTGTCCGGTACGTTGGTTACGATCTTGGCGCTGCAGATCAGTGCGCCCTGTTCACCATGCAGGAACTGGGAATTGCTCCAGGCTGCCTGATGACGCAGCGCTTCACCTTGTTCCTTGGCCGACATTTTCATGAAGAAGTCGGCGCCATAAAGCGGGAAATATTCGATCGGGATACCAAGCGGATTATCCGGGTTTAGCTCGTGGCTCCAGTCAATCCGGCTGTCGGTATCCCACTGCATGGTTTTGCCTTTGGAATAAAGGCCGAGCAGGTCTTTCCGGTCGTCCGAATACTGCCAGTCGAACAGTGCCTCAAAATTCTGCGGCACTTCCCAAGCCGCACCGTCAAGCGCGTTCGCATAAAGCGGATCGAGTGCCATGAATTCCCTCCGTTATCACCAGCACAAATATTTAGACGTCACAGTCTATAAAATAAAACCTGAGGCAGCAACTGTGTTGATAAAATTGTCAATAAATCTTCATCGTCGGCAGAAAATAAAATGGCAGCCGCGAAATGCGGCTGCCGAGTTGACCAGGGAGAGAAGGGCTCCGAGGTTGATTTGCTATTGGCCTCAAGCGCTCAGTTTTTGAGAGCCGCGACCAAATTCGGGATAGGCTTCAAGGCCAAGTTCAGCAAGGTCGGAACCGACTTCCTCTTCCTCTTTGGAGAGGCGGACACCAAGCGTGAACTTGAGCGCGTACCAGGCGATGGCGCTGGTCACGAGCACGAAGCCGCCAACCGCCGCGACGCCAAGCGCCTGCACACCAAAGCTTGCATCTGCGTTCGTGAGCGGCACAGCCATAGTGCCCCAGATGCCGCATACAAGGTGTACAGAGATGGCACCCACGACATCGTCGATTTTGAGTTTGTCGATCGCCGGTACAGCGAAGACAACAAGCACGCCACCAACGGCACCGATCAGCACGGCAACAACCGGGGTTGGTGTGTCCGGCCCCGCCGTGATGGAAACGAGGCCGGCGAGGGCACCGTTCAGCACCATGGACAGATCGACTTTCTTGTACACAACCTTGGTCAGGATCATCGCGGCAACCACGCCACCTGCAGCAGCCATGTTGGTGTTGACGAAGATGTTCGAGACAGCAGCAGCGTCAGCCGCCGAACCAAGGGCAAGCTGGGACGCGCCGTTGAAACCGAACCAACCGAGCCACAGGATGAACGTGCCGAGCGTTGCGAGCGGCAGGCTCGAACCCGGCATCGGGCGGGCACGACCGTTGGCATCATATTTCCCGATCCGCGGACCCAGAACGATTGCGCCCATCAGAGCGGCCCAACCGCCGCAGGAGTGCACAATGGTGGAACCGGCGAAATCAACAAAACCGGCTTCAGAAAGCCAGCCACCGCCCCACTGCCAGGCACCCTGGATCGGGTAGATGATTGCGGTCAGCACGACCGTAAACAGCATGAACGGGAAGAGCTTGATGCGCTCCGCGACCGTGCCGGATACGATGGATGCTGCCGTAGCGACAAAGACCATCTGGAAGAAGAAATCAGAGGACGATGCGTAACCGGCATCAAAGCTGGCGCCTTCTTCGGCGAGCGCCGCAGCGTCGTCAACAAACCAAGTGGTGAAAGAGCCGATATAACCGCCATCAACACCGTCATACATCAGCTTGTAACCCACGAGCAGGAACATGATGCTGGCGACAGCATAGAGTGCGACGTTCTTGAGGCAGATCTCGGCCACGTTTTTGGAACGCACGAGGCCCGCTTCAAGCATGGCAAAACCGGCTGCCATCCACATCACGAGGAAACCACCGATCAAGAAGAGCAGGGTATTGAAGATATAGGCCGATTCCGAGGAAACCTCGGCAGAAGCGGGAACCGTCAGCAGGGTCGCGCCAAGGCCGGCGAGTATCAGTTTTTTGGGCATGAATTTATCAACCATGAAAAAGCTCCTTAAAGCGCTGCGGCGTCGGTTTCGCCAGTCCGGATACGGATGACCTGACCGAGGTCGAGCACGAAAATCTTGCCATCGCCGATCTGGCCGGTGTGTGCAGCCTGTTGAATGGCCTCCACCACCTGATCGGACACCGCATCATCCGTTGCGATCTCAAGCTTCACTTTCGGCAGGAAATGCACCTCATATTCGGCGCCGCGATAGATTTCTTTTTGGCCTCTCTGGCGGCCATAACCTTGCACTTCGGTGACGGTCATGCCGTTGATACCGATCTCAGCAAGCGCATCACGGACAGGATCAAGCCGATGCGGCTTAATAATGGCTATGACATATTTCATAATCGCTCCCTATGGCTGTATTTATTCAAACACCATAAGAGCAGCTTCTGTGCCAGATTTTCAGATCCATATATTTCAATGAGTTAGCTACAGGTTCATCAAATGTGGCAAAAGCGTGATGCACAAAAAATAGCACTTGCACAAATTTTAATCACATAGAAAAACTTATCCGAGCGGGGCGAATTACTGGCGAGATCGGGCGGATGCGGCATGATAAATTACACCCATCAAAAAATATCAAGCGAGGACAGCAATGAAGATTTATGGAGACATGCGGTCAGGCAATTGCCTCAAGGTCAAATATGTCTCGGACTATTTGGGCATTCCCTACGACTGGCAGGAAGTGGATGTCATGTCGAGATATACGCGTAGTGCAGAGTTTCTTGCGCTTAATCCGGCAGGTCAGATTCCGTTGGTGCAATTTGCTGACGGGCGGCTGCTCTCGCAGTCAAACGCCATCATGCTCTATCTTGCCCGAGGCAGCGATCTTAGCTTCGATGACCCCTGGCAGACCGCAAAAGTGAACGAATGGCTCTTCTGGGAGCAATATAGCCACGAACCGAGCATTGCCGTTGTGCGCTTCATGCGGGCGCTCAAGAAGGTGCCGGAGGACGAGGTACCCGCTGTTCTGGTTGCGAAGGGAAATGCCGCACTGGACCTGATGGAGACACACCTGCGGGCGCGGGTCTTCTTCGTTGGCGACCGGCTAAGTATCGCAGATGTGGCACTGCTGGCCTATACGCAGTTTGCCGGAGACGGAGGCTTCTCGCTAGAGACCAGGCCGCAAATTACTGCGTGGATTGAGCGTACACGGGCTGCCCTCGGACAGCCCGCCTGATTGGCCGACCTTATTGCTGTTCCGGCTCTGGCACACTCTCGGCTGCCTTGCGTTGATTTTCAACGATGCGGGCAGGCCCGGTTTCAGTGCAACTGCGGTAAAGGACAGAAAAAACTTCCTGTGGTGTCGCGGCCTGTCCTGTCATGATCAGCTGGAACGAAAGAAAGCCTGCGGACGAGCCCAAATGTTCGGCGGCGTCGTCACCAAGCTTTTTCATCGCAGCTTTTACCTGAACGTTACCAACACCTTCTATGGTTTTGTTCATCTTCTGCAGGAGAGCTTCGTCACGACCGCTGATGAGCTCGACGACCTGTTGAAACTTGAGGGGCAGAAGGAAATCAACCGCTGCGGCACCTACGTTTCCATAATACAAGCAGACTTCCTTGTCTTCATTGGCATCAGCACGCAGAACCGCCGATGTTCCAGTGGCGCTCAAAAGTGCTGCCGCAAATAATACAGTCTTTTTCATCTTAATCCTCCACTCGGGTATGCGTTTGAGCATGCCGTTCCCGACCTGAATTTAAGCTGAACACGAATTGCGGCTTTTTGAAAGCGCGAGCCTTGAGAAGGTCGCGAAATCTCACTCGGACCTGGCGTAATCGACGATGGAATCGCGACTTTGGTCCCGCGTATCGACATCGGCCTCGCCATAAAGAAACGGCAGCGTCGCGTAGCGTGTACCCGCCGTCACCGGCGTCGCTTCATGGAGGAGCGAGCAGGAAAATACTACGGCGCCGCCAGTGGGCGCTTTATAGGTCCGCCGCCCGAACTCGGGGAAACGTAGCTCGCCACCCTCAAATTCCTCGGCATTGAGATTGATGGTGACCGCAAAACGGCGGTGCGCAGTGCCTGAAGTGGTATTGTCGCGGTGTGGCTTGAAAAAGCCCTGACTTTCGCTGTCGTAGCAGGCGACGATATACCGCTCGATGCGGGTAGCCTCAAACTGGAAGGCACTTTTGAGTTGGGGTACCAGACGTGTGGCAAGCGATTGGCGGAGGCCTTGCCGAAGCCGTTCGTCTGTGATCTGCACATCCTTGCGACGCTTGAACGTAGGGTCGGTCATGCCCACGGTCTTGCCGTCCTTGGCGCGCATGAAACCGCTCTCTCGCGCATCGCCGGCATTATAATAATCGATCAGCGTGCGGCAAAATGTTGGCGTCAGGACCCGGGGCACCATCAGCACAGGCGCCCATGCCTCGGTGCTTGGTGTCGCGTGCTGGCTCGGGTGCGGCAGTCGAGCCACCTCGTCGATCAGGCGGTCGATATTGTTCATCTCACCGCGTGCATAGACGCGGAGGGTGGGGTCAAGCACAAACCAGCCTGCTTTGAACCGAAATGAATTGTCTTCGCCATTTGGTGCCAGAAGGCCGTAGGAGCGGGCGATATCCCATTTTTCGTCCAGAAACACCCGGGCCCGCGGGAATGCTTGCCCAACAACAGCATCCTGCCAGTCGGCTCGCTTTGTGGTCACACCGAAGATCACACAACGATCATCAGGCCAGCGCCGGAGCTTTTCACCCAAAAGTGCGAGTTTCTCCCGCATGCCCGGCAGGTCGCTGTTGCCGAAAAACACCAGCACAACAAAGTGCCCGGCGAGCGACGAAAAATCAAAAGTTGGATTGATAGGCGCGGGCGCCACGAACCAGGGAGCTGCTTGTCCCCATTCGACACGATTTTGAGCGTTCATTCCGGAGGCCGCCTTCCCTAAATGCGCAAAGCTACCATTTGCACCGTATCACAGCCCCCTAGGCTACTCGTGTGGCGGGCAGGGTGGGATTCGAACCCACGAAGGGCTTGCACCCTTGCCGGTTTTCAAGACCGGTGCATTCAACCGCTCTGCCACCTGCCCGGTGCACACGAACGCTAGGATCAGGCGAGGGTTTTAACGGCAGTTTCCGCGTTCGTCCAGCCCAATTATCGGCAATATAAAACCCGGGCCCAAAAGCCACGTCGATTTCCTTGCCAGATGCCTTGCACCATGCGGTTGGAATTGATAGACAGGTCTATCTTTCCCACAAGATTTCGGGGGTTCATGAGATCCTGTGGGCTATATGTACTGGTTTGAAGCCGAAAATCGGCTGATTAAGACAAGGGGCTGCTGGTGAGCGACAATACACCCATAACGCCGGAAGAGCGGGACATCCAGCCAATTACCATCGAAGAGGAGATGAAGGCGTCCTATCTCGATTACGCGATGAGCGTGATCGTCTCCCGGGCGCTGCCTGACGTACGCGACGGCCTGAAGCCGGTTCACAGGCGTATCCTCTATTCGATGCATGAAAACGGATATGAGTGGAACAAGCCGTTCCGCAAGTCTGCCCGTATCGTCGGGGACGTGATGGGTAAGTACCACCCGCACGGCGACAGCGCGATCTACGATGCCCTCGTGCGTATGGCGCAGGACTTCTCCATGCGCGCGCCGCTTGTTGACGGGCAGGGCAACTTCGGCTCGATGGACGGCGACAATGCGGCGGCCATGCGTTACACCGAAGCCCGGATGGATAAAGTCTCCTCGATGATCCTCGCGGACATCGACAAGGACACCGTGAACTTCCAGGCCAACTATGACGAGAGCGAGCACGAACCTGTTGTGCTGCCCGCGCGCTTCCCGAACCTTCTGGTGAATGGTGGCACCGGTATCGCTGTTGGTATGGCCACCAACATCCCGTCACACAGCCTTGGCGAAGTGATTGACGGCGTTTGTGCAGTTATTGACGACCCGGAAATCGATACCCTTGGCCTGATGCAGCATATCCCGGGCCCGGATTTCCCGACCGGCGGTATCATCCTTGGGGCAGGCGGTATCCGCCAGGCTTATGAGACCGGCAAGGGCTCCATCATCATCCGCAGCCGCAGCCATGTGGAAGAGATCCGCAAGGACCGCTGGGCGATTGTCGTCACCGAAATTCCGTATCAGGTGAACAAGGCCTCGATGATCGAGAAGATCGCCGAATGTGTGCAGACCAAGCGCATTGAAGGCATTTCCGACATCCGTGACGAATCTGACCGCGACGGCGTACGCGTTGTTGTGGAACTCAAGCGCGATGCGGTGGCGGACGTTGTCCTCAACCAGCTTTACCGCTTCACGCCCGTTCAGACGAGCTTCGGTATCAACATGCTGGCGATCAACGGTGGCCGCCCCGAGCAGCTTTCGCTCAAGAAGGTGCTGCAGGCGTTTATCGACTTCCGTGAGGAAGTGATCACCCGCCGCACCAAGTTCGAGCTCAATAAGGCGCGCGACCGTGCGCACATCATGGTTGGCCTTGTAACGGCAGTTGCCAATATCGACGAAGTTGTTGCGACAATCCGCAAGGCGACGTCGCCGGCCGAAGCGCGTGAAGCACTGGCTGCCCGCAAATGGGACGCGGCAGAAATTCTGCCGTACCTTGAGCTTATCAATGAAGCGGGCAACGTGAACGACGACGGCACCTACCAGCTGTCCGAAATCCAGATCAAAGCCATCCTTGACCTGCGCCTGCACCGCCTCACAGCCCTTGGCCGTGACGAGATTGGTGATGAGCTTGAAGTGCTCGCCGCTGCGATCCGCGAGTTCCTCTCGATCCTGCAGTCGCGTGAGAAACTTTATGAAGTACTTCGCGGTGAACTTGATGCCGTTCGGGCCGAGTTTGCCGATGAGCGCCGTACAGAGATCGACGTCAATGCCATCACCGGCTTTGACGACGAGGACCTGATTGCCCGCGAAGACATGGTCGTGACCGTGACCCAGACCGGCTATATCAAACGTGTACCGCTCTCGACTTACCGGGCGCAGCGCCGCGGAGGCAAAGGCCGCTCGGGCATGCAGACGAAGGACGAAGATTTCCTCTCCACCGTCTTTGTGGCAGATACCCACACACCGGTGCTGTTCTTCTCGAACCTCGGCCAGGTCTACAAGATGAAGGTCTGGAAGCTGCCGCTTGGTACACCACAATCCAAAGGCAAGGCGGTTATCAATATGCTGCCGCTCAAGCAGGACGAGACCATTGCGACCATCCTGCCACTGCCGGAAGACGAGGCGAGCTGGGACGAGCTGCAGGTCATGTTTGCGACCGCCTATGGCAACGTACGCCGCAACAAGCTGTCAGACTTCTCGAACGTGATGTCGAACGGCAAGATTGCCATCCGCTTTGCGGACGAAAGCGACAAGCTGATCGGGGTCGGTGTCTGTACCGAGGACGACCATGTGCTGCTGGCCGCCAAGGGTGGCCGGGCCGTCCGCTTCCGGGCAACTGACGTCCGCCTGTTTGCTGGCCGCACCTCGACCGGTGTGCGTGGTATGCGCTTCGGCGAAGGCGACGAGGTTGTGTCGATGCACATCATCAACGGCACGGATGCCAGCACGGAAGAACGCGACGCCTACCTGCGCGCCGCACCGTGGAAATCCTCTGCCGATTCAGATGGCACAGAAGCTGAAACCACGACTGACGCACCGGCGCTTTCACCGGAACGCATGGCAGAAATGGAGGCAGCAGAGCAGTTTATCCTGACTGTCACCAGCAAGGGCTTCGGCAAGCGCACGAGCAGCCATGAATACCGCCTGACCAACCGGGGCGGGCAGGGTATCTGGAACGTGCCGTCCAAGGATCACCTGCGCGAGCAGATTGGTGACGTCGTCGCAGCCTTCCCGATTACGGCGGATGAGCAGGTCATGATGGTCACCGACCACGGCAAACTGATCCGCACGCCGGTGCATGACGTGCGCATTGCCAGCCGCAACACCAAGGGTGTCACGCTCTTCAAAGTGGCGGACGGTGAACAGATCGTCTCCGTCGCCAAACTTCAGGAAACGGAAGAGGACGAGGATGCCGAGGGTGAACTGACGGACATGGAAGCCGTTGACGGCGCTTCTTGCCGTTGAAGGTGAGAGTGCTGCAGAGGCTTCTGAAACAGAAGACTGAGCCACTTTATCAGCCTTAGAAAAACCAAAGGCCCCGCCTGCCAAGCAGCGCGGGGCCTTTTTCTTTGGCGCAGTGCTTAGCTATTCAGGAACATCAGCCCGACGGCACCGAGTGCGAGGATGGTGCCGGAGACCCGGTTGATCATTTGCATGGTACCGCGGGTCTGCAGCAGCCGTTTGGCACCACTGGCCGCCAGTACCCAGCAGCAGTCCAGAAGTGGTGCCAGAATGGCAAAAGTGATCGCCATAATCACAAGCTGGGGCATGGTTGCCAGCTCGGGCGAGACAAACTGCGGAAAAAAGGCGGCAAAAAACAGGATGGCCTTGGGGTTGGTGGCCGCCACAAGGATGGCGGCCCGAAAGGCTTTGGCAGGCGTTCGCGCGGTGGTGCTTATCACGCCCGCGCTACCCCCCGAAGCCTTCAGGAATGACTTTACCGCGAGATAAACCAGATAGGCAGCTCCGGCATAGCGGACCACGAGCAGCACATCGTCCGGGAACAGGCCGACGATGGCGCCAAAGCCAAGCAGATAGACCGCCAGATAGACAACAGCAACGACGGCCGCGCCCAGCACAACGGAAAGGCCATGCCGTGCGCTCTCATTCAGTGTTTCCGCAATCACCAGGCTCACCACGGGCCCTGGGGTCAGCACCAGAACGAATATTGCGCCAATGAAAAGGGCATAAAGCACCGGGTCAACAGCTAAGCTCATGATTATTCCCGCATTCTGGCCAAAACGGCAGTTCGGCCTTGTCTTTTTCTCTATATTCGGGGATGTTGCAGCAAAGTTTGACAGATGCAAACCCTTTCCCATCCGGGAATGGGGGGAGTTTTAGGGGAGATACTGTGGATAGAAAGCGCGTCGGTCTTTACCCCGGCACATTTGATCCGATCACCAATGGTCACCTCGATATCATCAAACGCGGCCTGCGCCTTGTAGACCGCCTGGTGATTGGTGTTGCGACGAACCCGAGCAAAGACCCTCTTTTCACGCTTGAAGAGCGTGTCGCCATGGTGGACCGGGAAGCCCGCCCGCTTGCCGAAGCACGCGGCGTAGACTTCGAAGTCATCCAGTTTGACGAGCTTCTGATGCATTTTGCTGAACGTGTTGGCGCAGATATCATCATCCGCGGCCTTCGCGCGGTGGCTGACTTTGAATATGAATTCCAGATGACGGGCATGAACTATCAGATCAACCCGGCGATCGAGACGGTCTTCCTGATGGCGGACCCCAAGTATCAGACCATCGCGTCGCGCCTTGTGAAGGAAGTCGCACGGTATGACGGCAAGATTTCGAGCTTTGTGCCACCGGAAGTGGCCGAGGCAGTGGTGAAACGGGTTGCGGAACACAAAAAAGCGGCATCCTGAACAGGCTAAGTAAAAATGAAGCGTTTTTTCTTACTTCTACTGACAATGGTGGGTCTAATGAGTGAAAGCACAGCAGCGTTCGAGCTGGACAAGGAAAACACCCTGTATCTTGACCTTGAGGCGGGCAGGGTTGTCATCGCCATGCGCCCCGACGTTGCGCCAAAACATGTCGAGCGCATCAAGGAACTGGCGCGCCAGGGTTTTTATGACGGTGTCATCTTTCACCGCGTGATCGCGGGTTTCATGGCACAGACCGGTGACCCGACCGGCACAGGCATGGGTGGCTCTGGCAAGAACCTTGAGGCCGAGTTCAACAATCTGCCGCATATGCGCGGCACAGTCTCCATGGCTCGCGCCGGTGACCCGAACAGCGCCGACAGTCAGTTTTTCATCTGCTTCGACCGCTCCGCCTTCCTCGATGGCGACTATACGGTATGGGGTCGGGTGATCGGCGGCATGGAATTTGTGGATACCATCGCACTGGGTGAGCCGCCGGCCGAGCCGTCAAAAATCGTCAGGATGCAGGTTGCGGCAGACGTCAAGGAATAGGCTTCTTGCATCAAGAAGCAGGAAAGGGCGCCCTATGGCGCCCTTTTTCTTGTGAAGCGTGGGCGATTTCGGTAAAAGCCCGCCCCATGAATGTAGAGCTTTTCGATTTTGATCTCCCGCGGGAGAATATCGCCCTCAGGCCCGTCAGTCCGAGGGACGCTGCCCGCATGCTTGTGGTTCGCCCCGGTCACGCGCCGGAACACGGCGGCGTGCTTGATCTTGCCGATCATCTGAATGCAGGCGACGTGCTGGTATTCAACGACACTCGCGTGATCCCTGGTCGCCTGACCGGCAAGCGCGGTGAAGCCAAGGTTGAACTGACCCTGCACAAGCGCGAGAGCGACACGGTGTGGCGTGCGTTCGCGCGACCCGCACGCAAATGCCGCCTTGGCGACGAACTGGATTTTGACGGCCTCAAAGCCGAGGTAATCGCAGTTGGCGACGAGGGCGAGCGCACCATCCGTTTTGTCGTTGAACAAAGCGCGATGACACAGGCGCTGGAATCACATGGTGTGATGCCGTTGCCGCCCTATATCGCCAGCCAGCGCGAGGTTGATGAGCAGGACAAGAGCGACTATCAGACCATGTTTGCCCGTACGGACGGCGCTGTGGCCGCGCCAACGGCAGGTTTGCATTTCACGGACCGCATGCTCGCCAAACTGGATGACAAGGGCGTCAAAAGGCTTGGGGTGACCCTCCACGTGGGGGCCGGCACCTTCTTGCCGGTAAAGGCCGAGAACACAGACGATCACAAGATGCACAGCGAATGGGGCGAGATCACGCCTGAAATCGCTGACGCACTCAACGAAGCACGCAGGAACGGCGGCCGCATTGTGGCTGTCGGCACTACGTCACTCAGGCTTCTCGAAAGCGCTGCAGATGATCAGGGCATCATCCATCCGTTCTCTGCGGACACGGACATCTTCATCACACCGGGCTACCGTTTCCGGGCTGTCGATATATTGATGACCAACTTCCATCTGCCGTGTTCGACCCTCTTCATGCTGGTTTCGGCCTTCTCCGGCCTTGAGACCATGCGTGAGGCTTATGACACGGCGATCAGGGAAGGCTACCGCTTCTATTCATATGGCGACAGCAGCCTGCTGTTCCCGGCCAAAGGATAAACCATGAAACCGCGTTTCCAGTTTGACATTCATGCCACCGACGGCGCCGCGCGCACCGGCGTCATCCAGATGAAACGTGGCGAGATCCGCACGCCCGCCTTCATGCCTGTTGGTACAGCCGGTACGGTCAAGGCCATGCTGCCGGAAAGCGTACGCTCAACCGGCGCGGATATCCTCCTTGGCAACACCTATCACCTGATGCTGCGCCCGACGGCTGAGCGGGTGGACCATCTCGGCGGGCTGCACAAATTCATGAACTGGGACCGGCCGATCCTGACCGATTCCGGTGGTTTCCAGGTCATGTCGCTGACCCAGCTCCGCAAGATGAGCGAGGAAGGCGTGACCTTCCAGTCGCATATTGATGGCCGCAAGATCCTGCTTTCACCCGAACGCTCGATGGAAATCCAGCGCTTGCTTGGCTCTGATATCGTGATGTGTTTCGACGAATGCACCCCGTTCCCGGCCACATATGATGAAGCACAGAAGTCGATGGAGCTTTCCATGCGCTGGGCGAAACGCTCACGCGACGGCTTTGACAGCGGTGCAGACCACGCCGCGCGCTCGGCGCTCTTTGGCATCGTGCAGGGCGGTGTGTATGACGACCTGCGCTTCCGTTCAATTGACGCGCTGGAGGAAATCGGCTTTGACGGCTATGCGGTCGGTGGCCTTGCGGTCGGCGAAGGGCAGGAGATGATGTTCAAGGTTCTGGACTTCACCATGCCACGCATGCCGAAAGCGACACCGCGGTACCTGATGGGGGTTGGCAAGCCGGACGATATTGTTGGCGCGGTCGAACGCGGTATCGACATGTTTGATTGTGTCATGCCAACCCGCTCGGGCCGTACCGGGCAGGGCTTCACGTGGGGTGGTGCCATCAACATGAAAAATGCCCGCCACAAGGACGATACACGCCCGATCGTGGAAGGCTGTGCATGCCCGGCCTGTACGAACTACAGCCGCGCCTATGTGCATCACCTGATCAGGGCAGGCGAGATCCTCGGTGCCATGCTGCTGACCTGGCATAACCTCCAGTTCTATCAGGACCTGATGGCAAACCTGCGGGCAGCCATCAGCGAGGGGCGGCTTACCAGCTATGCAGCCAAATTCCGGGCCGACTATGTCTCGGGCGATATAGACCCGATCTAACCTAGCGTTTCCGCACCGGCGTGTAGAATTTCAGTTCCAGCTCTTTTTTGCTGCAACTGGTGCCATCGAGGCTGCCGTCGCGCACGAACTGGGTGATGTCGGTTAACACACAATCACGCTGGCTGTGGATGATGTGGCCAAGCGGCCCATAGGTCTGATGCCGGACAGTGCCACCAAACGCCGCCGCAACCACGTCATGCGGTGTCACCGGGTCAAGACCACCGGACAGCACAAATGTGGGCACTGAGGTCAGGCGTGGTTTTTCGAATGCGGCTGGCGATGGGATTTCCAGGTTGCTGCAGACAAACTTCTGTCGCCATTCAAGGTATTCGACAAAGGGTGCGATATTGGGCAAGCTCACGCGGTCTTCCTCCAGCGCCTTATACCAGCGCTCCAGCGGCAGCTCCGCACAGCGGATCACGTGGTGAAACCCGACATTGAGGCTACCGCCCGGGCGCAATAGCTGGCTGAGCAGCAGGCCGTAGCGCTTCTTGAGGGTTTCATCGTTGTTGGACGCAGCAATATAGGGCATCAGCTCCATGCGCTCGGGCGATCGCATGGCCATGAAGGCTGTGATCAGCAGTTGCTCCCGCGTGGGGCGCGCATAGGCGACAATCTCGCGAGAATACAGGTCCCTGAGCGCAAGCGGCTCTACCATGTCGCGTTCAAAAAGCGCGATCTGCGCCGGAAGGCGTTCGTCCATATGCAGGCGAAGGGCAGGGCAGAGGTATTCATCGCGGCACAGCTCACTCAGCCGTGTCAGCGCTTCCTGGAAGTTTTGGCCGGTATGCCAGAATTTTTCCACCCACGGCGTTTCGGGCGAATCAAGTATGAGGCGGTCAATATGGTCCCCGTCCAGCTTGGCTAGGGCGAGTGCGACCCTTGAGCCATACGATTCGGCCATGACCACCCAGCTTGGCAGATCAAAAAATGTGCGCAGTTCCTGCAGCCGAAGCGCCTGGCTATTTGTCGAAACATCGTGAATGAGCTCAGGGGACAATTTTACCTGTTCCAGGCAGGAACTCAGCCGTCGTTCCTGCAGGTCCCGAGTGTAAAACACGGCATCTTCGGCCTTTCGGCCAATACCCCACTGGGCGTCATCAAGGTCGGTGCGCCGGCAATCGAGCGTCGGAAAGCTGTCTGCAGCGTCCGGCAGCAGTACCGCGCGCCCGAGCCGGTTCGCAAGCAACTGCATATGCTGCACATGCACGTCGGCGCGACCACCAGGGCCGCCAAGCAGATATAAAAGCGGTGGACGGTTCGACGTTCCCTCCGGGCCGGGAATCAAAATCAGTTTGGTGCGCGTATCTGACCAGACACATCGTTTGATATCCGACAGGTTGGCAAAAGCATCGGTTTCGCAGACCGGCAAGGGCAGGGCATCAGGGCTTGTTGCAAAAGCTGTTTTACCAAGATCCGGCGCGCAGCAGATTAACGCGCCAGCCAGCAGCTTCACTATCATTTTCTTCATCACACTTGCCCTCTATGTGCCTGCAAAACTGAGGGAAATCAGCATAGCGAAAATCGACCGTCAGAAAAAATTCATTTTCTTTGACACTTTTGCTTGACGGTCCTGAATGATGGCCCTATGGTCCGCCGCGTTCCCGGGGAAGACCCCGGAAAACCACTGAAAAGTGGGCCCGTAGCTCAGCTGGTAGAGCAACTGACTTTTAATCAGTAGGTCACAGGTTCGAACCCTGTCGGGCTCACCAATTTAAAGAGGCTGGCGCCAAAAGCGCCAGCCTTTTTCATTTCTTCACGCTTCTGCGTGCAGCTTCAATGCACAATTGGATTAGCGCCCTCAAAATGCCTCCTTTCTGGCCTTGTTTTTGGCCCTAGGTACGGCCTAAAGTAGGCCTGTATCTAGTTCCAAGGGAGAGGAGTTTACACCACATGCAGATCGGGCGTGGGTTTTGCCGTATTTTGATGATGTCTGTTGCCATGGGCTGTGCCTCAAACGTCGTCGCGCAGGAAAGTACCGTGACGGAACCCCAGGCGGATACCGCGGCAGAGGTGTCGACCTCGCCAGCGACTGAAGCCGAGGCTTTAGAAAAAGCGGCATTTGCATCGTGGATCGAGGGCGTACGGCAGGAAGCACTCGAGCGCGGCATTGGTGCCACTACCCTTGACCTTGTCCTGCCCCGTATCCAACCGATTGAGCGGGTGATAACCAACGACCGCAACCAGCCGGAAGTAAAACAGCCTTACGCTGCCTACCTGAAGGCGCGTGTGAGCGAGTGGCGCAAGAACAAGGGTGCCCTGATGATGGCAGAGCATTCCGATGCGCTGCAGTCAGCAGCGGAAAAATACGGCGTCCAGCCGCGCTTCATTGCTGCCATCTGGGGTATCGAGACCAACTACGGCACCATTCCGCTGACCTATTCCGTTTTTGACGCTGTTGCGACCCTCGCCTACGACAAACGGCGCGCGGCGCGTTTCCGCCGTGAATTGTTTGCAGCGCTCGAGATTCTCGACAAGGGCTATGCAAACTACGACCTGATGAAAGGCTCCTGGGCGGGCGCCATGGGACAGCCCCAGTTCATGCCCGAAGCCTATCTGCAGTTCGCCGTAGACCACGACGGCGACGGCATGCGCGACATCTGGGAAAGCAAGGTCGATGTCTTTGCCTCGATCGCGCATTACCTGCAGTCCTACGGTTGGGACGAGGGCAAGACATGGGGCCGCAAGGTCAAGCTGCCCAAAGGGGGCGAGAAAAGCCTTCAGGGCGAGCAAGCTGCCGGTCTCGAACCCGCAAAATGGTGCAAGGCATATAAAACCCTTGGCGTCTGGCGTGACCTGCAGGAATGGCAAGCGCTTGGGGTACGGCGTATCACCGGCAAGGACCTGCCGGAACGCTCCATTCCCGCTGCACTGGTTGTGGCGGACGAGGGCGATGATGAGGGTTACCTGGTTTACAGCAACTTCTGCTCGGTGATGCGCTACAATCCGTCGTTCAAATATGCTCTGGCGGTCGGGCTCTTGTCTGACGCCATTGACCAGTAGGAATACGGCAATGCGTTTTTTGCTTATTGTTCTTGTCTTCGCGCTGGCAGCCTGTTCATCAGGCTCGCGCGAGATTGGGCCAAAAGGGCGCATGCCCAAGGACGGCGAACTGCCGGTGGGCGATCAGGGCGTTGCCCGCAAGGTAGGCAATCCTTACAAGGTCGCGGGTGTATGGTATCACCCGAAGGAAGATCCCTATTACGACGAAACCGGCTATGCGTCCTGGTACGGACCGGATTTTCACGGCAAGCGCACCGCGAATGGCGAGCAGTACAATATGAACGCACTGACGGCGGCGCATAAAACGCTACCGCTGCCAACCTTTGTCAAGGTTACCAACCTCGAGAATGGCCGCTCTATCGTGCTTCGTGTCAACGACCGCGGCCCCTTTGTGAAGGACCGCATCATCGACATTTCCCGTCGTGGCGCGCAGTTGCTTGGCTTTGACAAACAGGGCCTGACCAAGGTGCGAGTGCAGGCACTTGACGAAGATGGCAAGGTAGCGAAACCCAAGGGGCGTGATGACCGCGACTATGCAGCGTCTGGCAGGTCAAATACGCCAAATGCTGGCAATATGTCAGGTAGCGGCCATTATGTTCAGGTGGGCGCCTATAGTCAGCGCAAGAATGCGGAAGAACAGATCAGGCGCCTTAAAGCGCGCGGCCATGAAGCAGGGCTAGATCAGGCTCAAAGCAATGGCCGCAGCCTCTGGCGTGTCCGCATCGGCCCGTTCGCCGAGAAGCTGATCGCACAAGAGAAACTTGACCGCGTCATGGCGGACGGCTTTTATGAGGCCCGCATTTTCACCGAATCCGGACGATAATCGAGCAAAATCAAGGGAATACAATGCTGTTCAAGCTGAAAGCCAAACTGACTATCCTTCTCCTCGGCGTGTTCACGCTCGCCATACCGGCGGCGGGCCAGATGGCAACGCCCGCGCGGCACGCTATCCTGCTTGATGCCTCGACCAACAGCATTCTCTTTGAGAAGGATGCGGACGAGCCGTTCCCGCCAGCGTCGATGAGCAAGCTCATGACCGTCTATCTCGCATTTGAGGCCATCAAGAACGGCACCATGCGGCTTGAGGATCAGGTTGTGGTGTCCGATCAGGCGTGGCGTGACTGGAACAACCGCGGTTCTACCATGTTCCTGCGGGCCCGTGACGTTGTGACCGTCGCCGACCTGCTGCGCGGCATCATCGTGCTTTCCGGCAACGATGCCTGTGTTGTTCTCGCCGAGCATATGGCCGGTTCACACGATGTCTTTGTCGAGTGGCTGAACGCGAAGGCCAAGGAACTCGGCATGAACGGCAGCCATTTCGAGAACGCGAACGGCTGGCCCGCTGACGGCCATGTCATGACCGCGCGCGACCTTGCCACGCTTTCGCTGCATCTCGCGACCGATTTCCCGGCTCTCTATCCAATGTTTGCCGAGCGCGAATATCTCTACAAGGATTTTGAGCGCAACAAATATAACAGAAACCCGCTTCTCGGCCGTTTCCCAGGTGCTGACGGCCTCAAGACTGGCCACACCGAAGAAGCCGGTTATGGCCTCGCAGCATCGGCGGAGCGGGATGGTCGCCGCCTCGTGCTGGTGGTCGCTGGTCTGTCGTCGCAAAACGAACGCATGCGTGAAAGCACTCGCCTGATGCAATACGGCTACCGCAACTTCGATCATTACCCGCTGTTCCGTGCAGGTGAGACAGTAGACTATGCCGAGGTCTGGCTTGGGCAGGAAGCAACCGTTCCCATGGTGGTCGGTGAAGATGTCGCCATCACCATGTCCCGCCGCCAGCGCGCACAGATGGAAGTGAAGATCGAATACAACAACCCCGCGCCGGCGCCGATCAAGAAGGGCGACCAGCTCGGTGAGCTTGTCATCGAGATGCCTGATCGCAGCGCGTTCCGTACCCCACTTCTTGCCGGTCAGGACGTTGAGGAAGTTGGCGGTCTGGGGCGGATCGGCGCCGCGTTTGAATATCTGCTTTTTGGTTCCTCGGGCACGAAACTGCCGGAACCGCAGCCGCAATGATGCCAGACGCACGTTTCATTACCTTTGAAGGCGGGGAAGGGGCTGGAAAATCCACCCAGATCCGCCTTCTTGCTTCCTGGCTTGAGGAGCGGGGCATCACGGTACATCTTACCCGGGAGCCGGGTGGCTCGAAGGGCGCGGAGCTTATTCGCGGCCTGCTGCTCAAGGGCGATGTGGACCTGTGGCTGCCGATCAGCGAGGCCTTATTGCTTGCCGCCGCACGCGCAGACCACATTGAACGCACCATCAAGCCTGCGCTGGCGCGCGGCGAATGGGTGCTGTGCGACCGTTTTTACGATTCAAGCATCGCATACCAGGGTGCAGGTGGCGGGCTCGGCATTGCAAGGGTTCGTGATATCCAAAAAATTGCCTTTGGCAACATGCAGCCTGACATGACCGTTATCCTTGACCTGCCGGTAGAGAAGGGGCTTGGCCGTGCGCTCGCACGCGAGGGTGCCAAGTCCGATATGGAGGACCGTTTCGAGCGCATGGACAAATCTTTCCATGAAACCCTGCGCCGCGCTTTTCTTGATATCGCAGCAGAAGAACCTGCGCGCTGTCAGGTGGTCGACGCTGACCATGATATCGAGACCATTCAGGGCAATATTCGCCGTCTCATCTCAGACCGGTTTGACCTCGCATGACCGATGACGCGCCACATTCGCTGTTTCACCCCCGCGCGACCGAGCAACTGTTCGGCCACGAAGCGGCGGAACGCCAGTTCCTTGAAGCTTTCAACGGCGACCGGCTGCACCATGCGTGGCTGATCACGGGACCGAAGGGCATCGGCAAGGCGACACTCGCGTGGCGGATCGCCAAATTCCTCGCGGCCCAGCCCAACGAGGACACCGGCGGTGGCCTTTTTGGCGACGAACTGCCCTCGCACGCAGAAAGCCTCGCGACCGACGCGCAGAACCCGGTGATCCAGCGCGTGATCTCTGGCGGTCACGGCGGTGTTGTGGTCGCTGAGCGCACGGAGAATGAAAAAACCGGCAAGCTGCGCAACGATATCGTGATTGACGATGTGCGCAAGTTGATCAGCTTTTTCTCGCAAACCAGCGCCGAAGGTGGATGGCGCATCGCGATCGTCGATGCGGCGGACGAAATGAACGTCAACGCGGCAAACGCGCTCCTGAAACTCTTGGAAGAGCCGCCTGCCAAATCGATCCTCATCCTTGTAGCGCACTCACCCGGTAAACTGCTGCCCACCATCCGCAGCCGCTGCCGCACGCTCAAGCTGAAGCCGCTCGCTGATGACAGCGTGCGGGCGGTGCTCGCGCTGCACCAGTCATCGCTCTCACCCGATGACCTGACGGCGCTTGCGCGGCTGGCAAACGGCGCACCGGGCAGGGCCATGGAGCTCGCCGCACTTGGTGGCGTCGGGCTTTACCGGCAAATGGCGGGTTTCCTGACCAGCCTGCCGCGGATCGACATTCCAGCGCTGCATACACTGGCGAGCCAGTTGGCTGCCCCCAAGGCGGACCAGGAATATCGGCTTTTTGTCGCCATGCTGCTGGACTGGATTGAGCGTATGGTGCGTCAATCGGCAAGCGGAATGACCTCCGCTGACGTCATGGCGGGCGAATCTGCTGAAATGATGCGCATTTCAGCCCTGAGCGGACTTGATCAGTGGATGGACCTGTGGGAAAAGATGGGCCGTTTGATCGCACGGGCAGACGCAGTCAACCTTGACCGCAAACAGGTAATCGTTCATCTGTTCAGCTCCCTTGGCACGCTTGCCCGCGCCTAAGTCAGTACAGAGAAAATCGAGAAAGCAATTATGACCGGCCGTCCGAGCTATTATGTCACGACCCCCATCTATTATGTGAACGACAAGCCGCATATCGGCCACGCCTATACCACACTGGCGTGTGACGTTCTGGCGCGCTTCAAGCGTCTTGATGGTTTTGATGTGATGTTCCTCACCGGTACGGACGAACACGGCCAGAAGATCGAGCGCTCCGCCGAGAAGGCCGGGGTTGATCCGCAGGCGTTCTGCGATCAGGTTTCGCTCAAGTTCAAGGAACTGACCGAAGCGATGAACTTCTCTAACGACCAGTTCATCCGTACAACGGAAGAACGGCACAAGAAATCGGTCCAGCACCTGTGGAAAGTGCTGCAGGAAAAGGGCTTCATCTATGAAGACCGTTATTCTGGCTGGTATTCGGTGCGCGACGAAGCTTTCTATGCTGAAAGCGAACTGGTTGAGGGGCAGGGTGGCGAAAAGCTCGCCCCCACCGGCGCACCGGTCGAATGGGTCGAAGAGCCGAGCTATTTCTTCAAGCTCTCCGCGTTCGAGGACAAACTGCTTGAGCTTTATGACAACAACCCGGACTTCGTCATGCCGAAAAGCCGCCTCAACGAGGTGCGCAGCTTTGTCAAAGGCGGGCTCGAGGATCTCTCTGTCTCCCGCACCACCTTCAGTTGGGGGGTGCAGGTGCCGGATGCGCCCGGGCATATCATGTATGTCTGGATTGATGCGCTTGCCAACTATCTGACCGCGGTAGGATACCCGGACACGGCAGCGCCCGACTATCAGAAATTCTGGCCCGCGAATGTGCATATTGTGGGCAAAGATATCCTGCGTTTCCATGCGGTTTACTGGCCTGCTTTCCTGATGGCCGCCGACCTGCCGCTGCCGAAACGGGTGTTTGCGCACGGCTGGTGGACCAATGAGGGACAGAAAATCTCCAAGTCGCTCGGTAACGTGATCGACCCGTTTGAGCTCATCGAGGAATATGGCCTTGATGCCACACGTTTCTTCCTGCTGCGCGAAGTGCCCTTTGGTAACGACGGTGATTTCTCCCGCCGCTCCTTTGTGCTGCGCTGCAACGCTGACCTGTCGAACGGTCTCGGCAACCTGAGCCAGCGCACCTTGTCGATGATCCACAAAAACTGTGATGAAAAGCTACCCACACCTGGAATTTTTACAAGTGATGACAATGAATTGCTTGGCAATATTGAGAAAGCACTTGAGGAAGTGCGTGGCTATATGGACAATCAGGCCTTCCACTTGGCGCTCGATGTCATCTGGACGCAGGCAAGTGCGGCGGACAGCTATATTTCCGTACAGGAACCCTGGAAGCTCAGGAAAACCGACCCCGAGCGCATGAACACCGTGCTTTATGTGCTCGCGGAAGCTATTCGCCAGATCGCGATCCTCGCGCAGCCGATCATGCCGCAGTCGACGGATAAACTCCTGTCGCAGATTGGTGTTACCGAACGCGGTTTTGACCAGCTTGGAGCGGCAGGACGCCTCAAGCCAGGCACTGCAATTCCGAAGCCCGAGGGTGTGTTCCCGCGCTTTGAACTGCCGGAAGAAGGCGGCAACTGATGCCGGACTTCGGGTACATCGTCGATAGCCATTGCCACCTCAACTACAAGGGCCTGCGCGAAGACGAAGCCGGTGTGGTCGAACGGGCCCGTGCGGCCGGTGTCGGTTGTATGCTGGCGATCAACACCAAACTCAAGGAATTCGACGAAGTTCGTGTCATCGCCGAGAAATACGACGATGTGTTCGGCACCGTCGGTATTCACCCGCACGAAGCGGAAAACGAGCCTGATGTTGCGGTTGCAGAGATTTTGAAACGCGCGGCGCACCCCAAGATTGTCGGCATCGGTGAAACCGGCCTTGATTATTATTACGACAATGCCCCGCGCGACATGCAGCAGGTCAACTTCCGCGCCCACATTGCAGCCGCGCGCGAAACCGGCCTGCCGGTGATTGTGCACACGCGCGACGCGGATGATGACTGTATCGACATCCTCACTGAAGAGATGGCGAAGGGCGCGTTCAAGGGCGTGATCCACTGTTTCACAGCAAGCCAGCGCCTTGCCGACGCCTGCCTTGAGATGGGGCTTTATATCTCCATCTCCGGCATCGTGACTTTCAAGAGTGCGCGAGACCTGCAGGAAACCGTGAAAACCCTGCCGATGGACCGCCTGCTCGTGGAAACAGATTCACCCTTCCTCGCGCCAGTACCGCATCGCGGCCGCACGTGCGAGCCAGCCTTTGTGATGAACACTGCAGAGTTTGTCGCGGAACTCAAGGGCGTGAGCTTTGCCGAGCTGCAGGAAACCACGACCGCCAATTTCTTCCGCCTGTTCGACAAAATCACCCCGCCCGTGAAAGACCTGGCAGCATGAAGCTGACGATCCTTGGCTGCGGCACATCGGGCGGTGTACCAAAGGTGCCGGAGTTTTGGGGTGCCTGCGACCCTATGAACCCGAAAAACCGCCGCCGCCGCGCGAGCGTGCTTGTTGAAGGGCAGGGCAGCACCATCCTCTTTGACACCACACCGGACCTGCGCGAGCAGATGATTGCGGCCCGTGTAAAAAAACTCGACGCCGTTTTTTATACCCACGACCACGCCGACCATACCCATGGGATCGACGATCTACGCGGCTTTTACCAGACCAGTGGTAACCGCGTGGATATTTATGCCGATACGCAGACGCTCGGCATTCTCAAACAGCGGTTCGACTATATTTTCCGCAGCCAGAACAATTATGCCGCTATCTGCCGTGCGCATACCCTGAATGGGCCGGTCAAGGTCGGCGATCTCAAGGTCATCCCGTTCGAGCAGGGACATGGTGACGGCATCAGCCTCGGCTACCGGGTCGGGGATTTCGCCTATTCGACCGACCTGAACATGCTGCCGGAATCAGCGTTTGACACACTTGCAGGTGTGAAAATCTGGGTTGTTGACGCCCTCAGGTACCAACCACACCCAACCCATTCACACCTTGCGCAAACACTGGAATGGATCGAACGCGTCAAGCCAGAGCGCGCCATATTGACCCATATGACATGGGATATGGACTATGAAACCCTCAAGCGTGAGTTGCCGGCGGGCGTTGAACCCGCCTATGACGGCATGGAAGTCACGCTAGCGTGAAGCCCTGAAGGCGATAATCCGGCTTGGCGCAACCGTCCGTATCCCTTATGTTTTATGGACAAGAGGAGATGAGGCAATGAACCGCGACCCGTGGCGCATTCCGGACAGCGACAGCCCGCACAGGTATGAAGCGACACCGTCGCCTCAACCTTCACGCTGGGTGCGCCTCTTCGTCTTTGTCGCCGGCATGGCCATGTTGCTGTTTGGCCTGTCGCTGGCGTTCCCCGTGGACATGTCGGTCGACCCATATCTCGTGCGCGGGCTGATCATCATCCTCATCTTCGGCGGTGCCGCCGCTTTCTGGAGCCGGTCAAGCATAACGCGTATCGCCAAGATCGCTGGGCTTTGGGCCCTTATCATCAGTGCAATTGCCGTCTTCTACCTCTACCGCTCCGACCTCGGCACCCGGGTCATGAGCGCGCTTGACCCGAGCGGCGTGACGGTCACAAGCGAAGGCATGCTGCTGCACCGCGCACAGGACGGCCATTTCTGGCTGCGCGCCGACGTGAACGGCGTGCCAGTGCGTTTCATGATCGATACCGGTGCATCAAACGTGGTGCTGAGCCCGGAGGACGCCCGCAGGGTTGGCCTCAATACCGGCCTTCTGGATTTCAGCGGTATTGCCACAACAGCAAACGGCAACGTGCGGTTTGCCCGTGCCACGGTCTCACAGATCAGCCTGGGCGAGGCAGTCTTTTATGATGTGCCGGTCACCGTGAACGGCGCGGACATGCAGGGATCGCTCCTCGGCATGACGGTCCTTCGCAACTTCGGCAGCATCGAGTTCCGCGGTGACATGCTGATCCTCAGGGAATGAACCTTTAGGGCTTGAAGGTGCCGGGTAGGCGCCTATATTTTCTAAACTAAATCATTTCAAAAATATAACCGCATACATTCAGGGCAGCATCCATGGCAGACACAGGGGCCGCGCAGCAGGGCGCTCAAAAAAAAGACAATCACTGGCAAACCGTCAAAAGCTTGCTGCCTTACCTCTGGGCGCCGGGACGGCCCGACCTCAAGATGCGTGTCATCGGCGCCTTACTGCTGCTTGTTCTGGCCAAGCTCCTCGGCGTCTATGTTCCTTTTCTGTTCAAGGATGCGGTTGACGCGCTTACGGGCGGCGGGCAGGGCGTGGATACCGCCACCCTGGCCCTTGCCGTGCCAGCAGGCCTTATTCTTGGGTACGGGACCGCGCGGGTGCTGAGCCAGCTCTTTGGCGAGCTTCGTGATGCGGTGTTCGTCAAGGTCGGCCAGCACGCGCTCCGGCGGATTGCGCTGTCCACCTTCCGCCACCTGCACGCGCTGTCGCTCAAGTTCCACCTTGAGCGCCGCACCGGCGGACTCAGCCGCATCATCGAGCGTGGCACCAAAGGCATCGACTTCCTTTTGCGCTTCATGCTTTTCAATATCCTGCCGACACTTCTGGAAATTGTCCTGATCTCCAGCATTTTCTGGCTCAAGTTCGGCTTTCTCTATGCGCTCATCACCTTTATCTGCCTCGCGAGTTATATCTATTTCACCGTTGCGGTGACGGACTGGCGGCTCAAGTTCCGCCGCGAGATGAACGAGCAGGACACCAAGGCCAACACCAAGGCGATCGACAGTCTCCTGAACTTCGAGACGGTGAAATATTTCACCAACGAGGAGCATGAGGCACGCCGTTTCGACAAGGCACTGGCAGCTTACGAAAGTGCCTCGGTACGCAGTCAGCTCTCGCTCACGCTGCTGAACGTCGGGCAAGGGCTGATCATCTCGCTCGGGCTCGTGGTTGTGCTGTTCATGGCCGGGCAGGGTGTGGTTGATGGGCGTTTCACCATCGGTGAGTTTGTGCTCGTCAACTCCCTGCTGATCCAGATCTATATGCCGCTCAATTTCCTTGGTTTTGTCTACCGCGAGATCAAACAGTCGCTCGTCGACATGGAAAAAATGTTTGACATTATTGCGACCAAATCCGAGGTCAGCGACGCAGACGATGCGGCGGAGTTGAGGGTATCGGGCGGGACCATCGCCTTTAAAGATGTGAAGTTCCGCTATCACCAGGACCGGCCAATCCTCAAGGGCATCTCGTTTGAGGTGCCAAGCGGCACGACAACGGCGATTGTCGGTGCGAGCGGCGCCGGCAAATCAACCATCTCGCGTATCCTTTTCCGCTTTTATGACATCGCTGCAGGCAAGATCACCATCGATGGGCAGGATATCGGCACAGTCAGCCAGAAATCGCTAAGGCAGAATATCGGCGTCGTGCCGCAGGACACAGTGCTCTTTAACGACACTATCCGGTACAACATCCGCTACGGCCGTCCGGAGGCGAGTGATGAAGAGGTTGAGGAAGCCGCGCGGCTCGCCCACATCCATGACTTTATCGAAAGCCTGCCGGAGGGCTATGACACCGAGGTTGGTGAACGTGGCCTGAAGCTCTCAGGCGGTGAAAAACAGCGGGTGGCGATTGCGCGCACGATCCTCAAGAACCCGCCGGTGTTGCTGCTTGATGAAGCGACATCCGCGCTTGATGGTCACACCGAGCGTGATATCCAGTCCTCGCTCGACCGGATCGCGACAGGCCGCACCACGCTGGTGATTGCCCACCGACTGTCCACCATCGTTAAAGCTGACGAGATTCTCGTGCTGGACGCGGGTGAAATTATCGAGCGCGGCAACCACGACACGCTTTTGCGTGCCGGTGGCCGATATGCCGACATGTGGCGCCGCCAGCTTGAAGCCAATATGGCGGAAGAAAAACTGATCGAGCTCGAACAGGCCTGAAACGCCCCCATAGGCTGATCGTTTTTTACAATTGCGCGCAAGTATGACAAGCTCCCTGCAATCGGGGGCGAGTGTCAACATGACGAGACTGTCAGACTTTTTTGGCGACGACGAAGCGGTACTGCGGGATGTGAATGCCGCATGCCACACAACACGTTATGAAGCCGGGTCCATTATCTTTGGCGAGGGCGACGAAGACGATTGGGTCGGTATCGTGCTGGAAGGCAGGGCGCGGGCGCTGAGATATTCTGCCGACGGTACAGAAGTGGCGGTCAGCACCATTGGCCCGGGAAGCCTTTTTGGCGAAATGTCTGCAATTCGGGGCAGCAAACGATCCGCTGACATGTATGCGCTCGATGATCTAAAAATTGCGTGTCTCACAGGGCCGGCATTTGTTCAGCTTCTGGCGAAGTATCCGCCCGTGGCACTCAACCTGTGCCGACTGCTGGCGGACAGACTGGAAAACACCACTCTCCGCTTATTTGAGGAAGTTACCCTGACATCCAAACACAAGGTTTTTGCCTGGCTACTCAGGGAGGCGGGACAAGAGCTTGGACAAGGATTGCCCCGCATCGAGAGCATGCCAACCATCAGTGAGTTGGCACGGCATCTCAATCTGGCGCGCGAAACCGTTTCCCGTACGGTTAACAGCCTCAAGGACCAGGGTATCGTCGGGTCACGCGGGCAAGGGCTCGAAATTCTCGACCGACACCGGCTCGTTAGCCTGCTGGAACACTAGCTTTCGTTCGCCGCAAGGTGAAAAGGGTCAGATCACCACGGTCCCGGCAACTGAGCTTCTCCTTGAGGGGCTCGCAGCGAAAAGTCGCCCCACCCGAGATAGCAAGCGCACAGGCAAATGGCTCACTGACAAAGATTGAGCCAGGCGTGGTGACTGCCTCGATCCGGGCAGCGGTTGTCACTTCACGGCCGAAAAACCCTGCCTGGGTGAGAAATGGGTCCTGCAGCAGATGGACGGGGCTATAATGCCCCGCAACGCGTAAAGCCAGGTGAGGCGGCAAACCTACAGTGTCGAGATCGATGCCCAGGAAACACTGCTGCAAGTCCACGGCTGCAGCGGCTGCGGCTTCGACCGTCTCAAACACCATAAAGAGACCGTCGCCCCATGTATTCACATGTGTGATCGCGTCGCGCCGTGCCTCGCAGCAGGCGGCAAGCGGCGCCAGAATATGCTCAAGGAAAAGCGGTACCTGACGCTCTGAAAGGCGACCAAAACCAGCAACATCAGCGAAAAGCATTGCCTTGAGCGTGCGGCCTGATGTCTGGACTGCAGGCCTGTCACGCTCGGGACGCTCGAAAGAGGCGGGCACAACGATCTGCCGTCTGCCTGCCTTCTTCCACAAGGCCGCGTCACGCGCAGTGCCAGCCGGACCGCCATGGGTCGTGCCGTCCCACATCAACAACTGGACCGCCTCTGTGGCCAGCAGGTCGGCCCGCAAAACAGCCAATCCCATCGCGGTTTCACTCGCAAAAGCTGTCGTCAGGTCGTCGGACAGGCTGTCATCCGTTGACACATGCCGGACGCTACTGGCGGCCTTGAGGCAGGCCTTGAACCGAGGCAACCAGGCCTCCCCATAGGGCTGAATGGAATGCTCGACAAAAAGCGAATCCGGGCAAGGTTGGACCACATGCAACTCGACACCCTTTGAAAGCAAAAGTTCGGCAATCAGGATATCTGCTCCTGCAGCCAGTGCACCGTATGCCGCCCCGATATTTTCGTCTACCAGCAGGTCGTTAATCGCACTCTCGAGCATATGTATTGACGACGGCTCCAGCGCGCCAGCCGCGTCGCCAATCCCAAACAAATGACCCGCGAAATGCAGGGACTTGGGCGGCCTGAATGGATCCAGCCAATCGTGGGGAGCATCAAGAGCCTCCAGCAGCATATCAAACTGGTGCAGGGTGCTGGCATGGTCGGCATAGTCATGTGGCCATAGCGCAATGGCGTCCGCAAGGAGACAGGAAGCCTGTTTCTGCCTGCCAAGGATCAACTGTGCCTCGGCTTGTGTCGCGACGTGATGGTAAGCCTCACGTCCTGGTCTGGGCTGCCGACCCTCGAGGCTCCTGAGCAGGTCTTGTGCAATATGGCTTGCTAGAGGTCGGTCTCCCGCCACGAGGTAGAGCGCCGCTGTATTGATGCCTGAATAACTTCCGCCGGTGCGCTTGTAGGCCGTTTCATATCCCTCCGCAGCCGATCGTGCCAGCGCCATCCGCGTGGCACCTGTTGCCTCAAGGGCGCGCGCCTTCATCAGCCGACCGCCGAGCGCCATGATGTCTTCTGAGCTTGTGTCCCGGTCCAGCCGAAGGCGGTGATACTCCTTCTCAGCCTGCTCAAGCGCCCCGGTGCGCACAAGGCGATGCAGGAAAGTTTCGGCCATGGTCGATTGTCCTTCCCTTTACAAGCTACTCGGAGCAGTGATTGCTGTTCAATGCAAAAGCAAACGTTAGGGCCAATAACAGTGGGGCGGCTGCCAGCCCCCTTCAGGCACTGGCAGGAAACGGATCACTTGGACCTCTTGCTGCTGCTACCGGCATCAAAGAGGTCGACATACATGTGGCTAAGAAAATCCGGGGGATGGATGCCACCATGACCCGTCATGCGCATGCTGCGATGGCTGCCACCGGCCGCGGACTTCGCTCGCTTGCTGCTTCCATGGGCATGATTGGCTGCGAGCCAGACCGGGAGTTTGGTCTCGGTATCATACATATTGAGAAAGAGGGGCAAAGTTACATAGGAACCCTTTGTAATGGTGAACCCTGAGCCGCCGCTGTTCAATGAGGCGGCCTCCACGGCATCCAGAACTGCGCCCGTATCCACTGTAAACTCAATGCAATTGCTCTCCACACGAACGTGCTTGGTGATCAGCAGGTTTTTATCTGCACCAGGGATATGATCAACGAAACATTTCAGTGGTTCAGCCGCGTTGAATTCAGCGCGCGTTTCTTTCGTCAGGCGTATCATATAGGTGTGCTTACCTGGCATGGCGACCAGTGCCCAATCATCCGGCCCCAGGCCCCCCGGGCGGTCAGGAAGGGTACAGCCGTGTCGGCCATTTTGGGCAAAGTCGTTTCGCCAACCACCGGCAAGGTCCCTTATCGGAGATCGAGAATAGTTCCTGAAAAAGGCCCGGTGGCTACCGCCCTGCCGGGTATGCGCAGCATGTTTATGGTCATGGTCATGGTCGTGTCCCGTATCCCCAAGGGTATGGATTTCATAAAACATGACATGCTCGTTAGTGCCCGACATCGTTGATCTCCTTCTCAAGAAGTGTGGCCAGTTCCTTGTCCAGTGTTGCCCAATATTCGTTGTCGGCATCGAGTGATACCAAATGAGCGCTAATCAGCTTCGCCTTCTCCAGATACTCAAGGGCTTGCATCCGGCGTTCCGGGCTGCGGATAAAGCTGGCGAAACGCTTGTATAATTCGGCCTGTTGTTCCTGCCAGCGCGCGTTCTCCGGTTCTTCTGCCACCAGCGCCTCGCAGAGTGTTATGGCGCGCATCAGCAAGCCCTCTGCGGCCTCAAGGTCACCAGTTTTGGCAACATTTTCCGCGCGCCAAAGCAGATGGAAGTGATAGTCATACCTCAGTTGACGGTCGCCAGGCTCAAGTGCGATTGCGCGTTCACTTTGTATGATTGCACGGTCACAGTAGGGAAGGGTGGTCGCGGGCGCAGTGCCTCGGCTCCAATGAATGGCACACAGGTTCCCGTCCACCATTGCTGACAGCCGTAAATACCGTGCAGAGCCTTTATCGGCTTCCTTTACGGTATCAAGGATATCCCTCGCCATGACAAAACGGTCAAAGCCCATGGCGCGCCCTTTGATTGAATGGTCAGTCAGCGCAAGGCGGTTTTTGCCGGTGGCATAGGACAAAATGCGGTCCGTATTGGCCGGATCCCGCTCCCACAGCACCCGCGCGGTCCGGTGGAACTCTTCGTATTTTTCTTTTGCGGCGCTCCAGTTGCGGCGCATTTCATCTTCGTAGCCCCATGCAAATAGAACCCGTGCGCGCCGGTCCAGGCTTTCCGTCGGCAGCGTCTCCAGGTTTTCCTGTTCGTTGTAATATTGCATGGCTCTTTCGATCACTTCTGTCCTGACCACGGTGCCGGCTACGCCAATCAGTTTCATGCGCAGGTCTGTCAGCATGAATTCGATCAGCCCTTCGGCTTCGCTGCGCTGGCGCTCGGCTTCCTGACGGGCGGTCACCGCTTCATATGTCAACAGGCCCATGCCTAGCATGGCGACAAGACTTGCCGCTGTGACCATGGTCACATGCCGCATTTTTCGCTGCAGGTCCCGGGCGACCAGCGTATCGAGGCTGAGCCCCATCAAACCGGCGACCAGTTTCAGCAGACCACGTTTCCTGCCATCCCCGCCTGCGCGAAAATCCGCGGCAAGCGGTTCGGCTTCCACTTTGGTAATCTGCCCCCCTTTGCCAAGGCGAAACCTCAGTGCTGGGGGGAAACATTCCTGTTCCGGCTGTGCACTTTTGCTGGCAAAGGGTTCGCCGGAGATTATGACCGACAGGATTTTCCCTTCACCGTTCAGTTTCTTGAACTCGATGATTTCGCGGTTGACCCAGCGCGATGCCGCGGCGGCGGGCGAGCAGAGCACAATCATGAACTCGGAGTTGGCGAGCGCTTTTTTCACTTCCGCAGTCAGGTCTTCGGCGGCGGGTAATTCATCGCGGTCACGGAAAATACGGCCCAGTTTCTGGACCGGGCCGCTACTATCAGCCGACAACAGGCGTTTGGGCACCCGGTAGCCTTCAAGAGACTTCAGCAGCCAATTGGCAAACCGCTTGTCGCTATGACTATAGCTGATAAAGGCCTTGTACCGATAAGTTCCCGCCATGAGCCCCCTCCGAGCGCAACTTATAGTTATTTTCCCTCATGAATTGCGAGTAGCGCAAGGCTTAATTGCGGGTAAGGCTCTGGGCTGGCTAGGAGGGAGGCGCGTAGGGACCGAGTTCGGTCTCGGGTTCCACTGATTGTACGCCCCCAATCTGGGCAAGCGCACTGAGCGCGGCCTCATCCGCACGACCAAATACGATGCCGATGTCAGGGATAGACGCGGTAACGGTCATTCCCTGTTCGGTGAGCTGCCGGGCCACGTCATCAGTCGTGGTCCAGTGCCCCTCACGGATTGTTACAACCAGATCAATCTTTGACATAGATTCCACTCGGCAAAAGGAGCAGGGCAGGTGGCTGCCCTGCTCCCAGTCTAGGGTTTTTCAGGGGGCCTGCACAATGCCCTTGCCTTCATCGCGAGCCGACAGGGCCGTATTCCTGGCTGTTGTTTCAAGCTTCCTCCATAGCGCTTTGCCGCGAAGTTTTTTGTCGCTTTCAGCCCAGAGCGCAGCAATGCCGGCAGCGTGCGGGCAGGCCATGCTTGTCCCTGAAGCGTAGCGGTAGCCCAGAGGCATCGGCCAACTGGAGTAGACACGCACCCCGGGGGCCGTCAGGTTCACTTCACCGCCGCCACCATTGATGCCGCCATTTGAAAAGTTCGCGATATCGCCTGCCTGGTCAATTGCGGCCACGGCCATGATGCTGGGACTGTTGGCGGGCATGCTGACGGGCGAGATGAAACCGTAAGCACGGTTGCTGTCATTGCCTGCCGCGGCGATCACCAGCGCACCTTTCTTGAGCGCATAACCTGCCGCACGTTCAAAGGCGGGCAATGGTTTCGTCCCCACGGAGGTTTTTGCGCCCAGTGACATGGAGATTATATGAGCGCCGTTGTCCGCCGCCCACTTTATGCCTGAAACGACACTGCGGACCGAGCCTGAGCCAGCGTTGCTGAGCACTTTGCCTGCCATCACCGTCGCGTCCGGTGCAACGCCGTACCTCGGGCGACTTCCGGCGGCACGGGCCCCGGCCGCGCTCCCGGCACAGTGAGTGCCGTGGCCGTTACCGTCCCGCACGTTTTCCTTGTCGATGAAGGATTTGGTCTTGCCGATACGACCGCTGAAATCCGGATGTTTGAGATCAAGCCCGGTATCCAGAACGGCGATCCTGATGCCCTTGCCAGTGTATTTGCTCTTGTCCGCGCCGACAAGCTTGATGCCCCAGGTACTGGACTGTGTGTCCTTGGCGAGTGCCGCGGATGTCGTCGTTACATCCACAGGGTAAACACAGAAGTCAGGAATAACCTCCTGAACCTCACGCACTTCGCGCAAGGCATTGGCCATCGCAAGCGATTGCGCCGCGCCGCCCTTGTGCGAGATAAACGCAATCTTGAGGTCTTCATCAAGCACCGCGTCAGCGGTGCCTGCACCATCAGAGGAAGCCGTTGCGACGGCCAAACCGGGAGCCACCGTCCTCGCATAACCTTGCAGAAGCTCGAAGGCATTTGAAGTCTCTTCCCTGAAAATGACGATCTGGTCGCCTGTTTCCACGGGAAGCAGATAGTTGTCCACACCATCATCGGACGTGTGTTCTTGGGGTGATTGGCTGGCCATGTCACAGCTCCCTTCACATAAGTTGAAATGAGACGGGCAGGGTAATGCTGCCGGACCATGCTTGCCGTGACCGCGGTCACAGCACACCCCCTTTGCTTTTGCTTACGCTGTACTCGCCAAACCCAATACCAACACGTGAGGAACAGAAAATGCATGACGATCTGACCAAAAAGCCTGCGGCGGACGATGTTTCATCCTTCGCCGACATGGAGCAAGTTGCCAAAACCTACGAAGATGAACAGGCCGACCCCAGGACACGGTTTGTCACTTTCGACAACGACACTCAGGACTGGGACGTTGAGGTTTTCCTTTATGAGGTCCGCCAGACGCGTCACCTGCCGCCGCGCCCCGGCTACGACGCCTGGACCGGTGTTGTTGTGGGCGGGACCGAGATCAAACCACAAATGGTGGTGACAGCGCATCTACAAAACCGGGTGCTGGGCCACTTCGTGGACGGCGGGCTGCTTAACCTGCGCAACCCGCGCACCGGCCGTGTCATCCGCACCTACAATCTGCAGGAACAGCACGCGGCTCAGGGCAAATATTTTGTCCGGGCGGGGTGGCGCATCTACCAGCGGCGGACCCTTCTTGGCGAAGCCATTGAACTGACATTCGCAGGCCTCCTGGACGACGGGACCATGGCCGAAAGTTCGCAACTGATCCACCTTTGACCGCAGGGAAGGGGCCCTTACAGGCGCCCCTTTTCCTCTTTTTTTGGGAGCATACCATGACCAGAAATATTATCACCGGCGCCGCACTTGCCCTGATGATCGGGGCGGGATCCGCCTATGCAAAGGACAAGGGCGAAGAGATCGTCCGCGAGACCCATATCACCAAACTGGGCTTCATTGGCCCGGGCGACCAGAAAGCCTTGTGGGATATCCTGCGTGATACACGCGCCAACCTTTCGGTGGAAGACATCGCGAACGCCGAGAAATACGACGGCCTTGTTTCACAGGCCTGCGGTTTTACCAGATTTGAACCGACTGAAAAACTGGGCGTCGAAAGCGTGATCACCTATATCATCGCACCCATTGTGAAGGGGCTTTTTGGGCTTTTCTCGAAGGATATCGACAAGGAGCTACAAAAATATGTAGCGACCTATGAAGCCGAGCGCCTGACCCCGATGTACGCAGAACAAAATGGGAACATATTCGAGCCCGCCTGGAACTGTTTCCGCTTTGAACGCATTCGCGTGGTGCTGATCAAATCGCCAGACGGCAGCTACAGCCTCAAACAGTACCCGGAATTTGATTTCCTGGGCCAGATGCATTTCAGCAACGACGGCCCATCTGGCAATGAACGCACAAACGCCGTCCAGTTCAGGCCCTTGCGTGCAACCTTTGTTCAAGGCCAGGCGAGAGGCAAGAAGGTATCAGTTGCGGTCAATGTGGCTGCAGACGCGGTCTGGCTCGACGGTGACGAGGGCAAGGCAAACACAGTGTTTGACCATACCATCTTCAAGCACAGCTTCACCAAGGCCAAAGACGGCAAGGCAGCGCTCCATTACGCTTGGCGAACCGTGGTTGACACCACAACTGCGCGCGCCGACAGCTTGAAGCCCGTACCAGTTCCAGGTGAGTTCCAGGAGTGGATCAAAGGCAACAAACGTTTGCCGCTGCTGCCATGGTCGACAAACTCCGAAAAGCACAACGCCAGATATACGTTCCGGGTATCTGCGGCAGAGTCAGGCACCGACGGGAAAAAGGGCTTCCTGAAACTGCTCAAAGCCTATCTGGATGACAACGGTGAAACGTTGGCCGACGGCGTTACTGCAGCGATCAAAGGCACAATCTCGGACGACGCAGCAGCCACCGACTAGAAAGACCTGACCAACGCACGCGCGCGCAAGCACAGCCAAACAGGACGGAGGTCCAGCACCTCCGTCTTTTTTTCCTCCTGCGATCTGGATGGCGTATCAGAATGCGTTGACGGTCAGATATCGCAAAACCAGTCCGGAAGTGCGTCAGAGGTACGGTCTGGTGCAAATTAATATGCACCAACAGCCATAGCCCCAAGAAATGGCATATTCATAATTTCCCATAATATAAATTCGTTGGGGAAATAGTGGCGCTTTGTACGCGATTTGTTCCATGGAAATAGATTAGCAAAACACGAGGAAAGCCGCGCTAGGCAGCGTTGCCGATGCGGCTTTCAATCATGTTTTTGTAGGTTGTCGCAGCTAAGAATTCGTCACGGCTGACTGTGCGCCACCAGGACAAATGCAGTAACGCTGTAACAACATCCATGCGGGCCATCTTCGCCATTCTGACCATGGTATCATCGCACGGAAGAGACTTCCGTTTTCGATAGTTGCTAATCTGGGAATTTGAGAGGCCAAGACGCCTGCCTAGTTCAACGTCTGACTTGAGTGTCTCGTTGGCAATGGCCGCGTCAATGTAATCGTCTATGGATAACATTTCCTAATCTCCTCTTCACGCCTCTACATATCATGTATTGACCGAAAGACCAAAACTTGGGCCTAAATAGCTCTGCCTTCTACACGACGTGGAGAGGGTGATACTCCCCCAATCTGACTGGGGCCGGGCGGTTCCTCCTCTTCACAAAAGGCCGCCCGCGCTCTGGGGAAGAGCGGGGAGATCAGTGTAGATACGGGGGCAGTAATGACTAAAGGCTCAACACGTCATTCAGGTGGCGTTCAGAAATTCCCACAACTTTTCGTCGCGGTGTCGTCTGAGCCTGACACATCGCAGGCCGGGCGGCACGCCCCCGTCGTCGCCCGGCCACCCCTTTCAAGGGGAAATCAGTCTTTTGGAGAAACCTGCCAGAAACAGGGGGAAGTTATGACCTTACAGGCAAAAAACGTTCGTTCCGGTTCCATCGCTCACATCATCAGCCCGCAGGCCCGCGACATGCTCGAACAGGCATTCGAGGACGGGCGGCAAGGCTATATGGCCGATGGCGAGAACCCGCATGAGCCGGGTTCGATCATCTATCACGTTTGGAATATCGGCCACACCTCCGCCGAACTGGACGATGACGACGCCATGGCTTGTGCCGCTGCCATTTTTAACAACCTGACCGAAGCGGCCTATCTGGCAAAAGAGCCGGAGGCGCGGTCATGAGCAACGTCACAAGCTGGAACGCCTTCAATATCATCAGTGCGGCAAACCTGCTCGGCATTGAGCTACCGAACGCCGAGGCCTTGCGCGCGATGGGTAGCGATACATGCGTCAAGGTTGCCATTGGCCGTCTTGTTCAGATGGTGAATGAGGCCTTCCCCCATGGGGAATATGACCTTGAGGAATGCCGCAAGGAATACCTCGATTATATGGCCGAAACGGCAGCTCAAACCGCCAAGCGCGGCGCGTTCCTACGGGAAGCCGAAGCGGCCTATCTGGCAAAAGAGCCGGAGGCGCGGTCATGAGCAGGATTTCACCGAAAATCGCTCTCGGGGTCACCCCGCTTGATTGGCGGCTATATGCCGTCAAATGGAGCAACCCGGAGGAGCGCGGCTTCAAGGTGAAGGCCGGTCCTTTCTATCTCCTCGCAACAATAAAGGCGCGCGCATGAGCGCGCCTTCTTCCCGCACGCTCAGAGCCCGTCCAGTAAGGCGGGTTGTGACCGTATGGGAGGTGGTAGCCCCATGCGGCTTCGTGGAAGCAGGGCGGGGCGGGCGCAAGCCCGTCCCAACCTCTCCCGAAATCCAGCCTTGCTTTTCGAAGCAACTGCTACCCCAAGCCCCGCAGGGGCGCGGAGCCTTCCAACAGCAACCACGGAGCTAAACCATGTCAGGAAGTGTTAACAAAGTTATCCTTATCGGCAATCTCGGGCGTGACCCGGAAGTGCGCACCATGAATGACGGTGCGCCTGTCGTAAATCTCTCCATCGCAACCAGTGAGCAATGGACCGACAAGCCAAGCGGCGAGAAGCGGGAGCGCACCGAGTGGCACCGCGTCGTGATCTTCAATGAAGGCCTTGCGAAAATCGCACAGCAGTATCTGAAAAAGGGCTCATCCGTTTACCTTGAAGGCCAGCTTCAAACCCGCAAATGGACCGACCAGCAGGGCGCTGAAAGATACGTCACTGAGGTGGTGTTGCAGCGCTTCCGGGGTGAACTGACCATGTTGGGCAGCAGTGGCAAGGGCGGGCCAGGTTATGCCGATAACCCGGATGCCTACGGCACCACGACCACCAAAGGCCAAGCCGACGGTGGCTTCGGTCAGCGCCAAGACCTTGATGACGAAATTCCGTACTGATGGGGGCGGCAATGACATTGAGCTTTTTTGAGATAGCTACAAAGCCGAGAGAAGCTTTGATTTCTGAAATGCACATCAGGCAGATGAATATTCGCGGAAATTCCCCGACACCGCATCTGCGAAAGAGGCTCGCCCTCGCGTTGCTTAATGAAACCATGGCACTCACCGGCACATGCGAAGTTGATGCCCGTTACGACAAAGAATGTCGTGATCGAATTGAGCGCATTGGGGGCGGAAAATGAAATCCACCTCACAGCTTCACCAGTGCCCGACCTGTGACCGCATTGTGCGCGGACCGGGCTTTTTCCAGCACGTGCGCAGGTGCCGTAAACAAACGGACCTTGTGAACAAGCTACAGCACGCCCCGGTGAACCGTTACACGATCTCAGGCGGCAAGCTTTACCATAGCTCTGGCAAGGTAATGGGGGCTGTATGAGCCGTAACCTGTTCCCATGCCCCGTGAAGGACTGCCCCGGCCTGAGAGAGGCCGGGGCGCACTTCTGCCACTCACACACGCTTAAAACGCCACGGGCGCAGCTAAGTGACCTCGCATGGTTCAACCGTGTTGGGGCAACCGATAGCTATCGCCGCGCCGTCAAAGCCGTTTCCGCAATTCACCGTTCCTCTGAATACCCCACCCCCCTAACAGGGGTATTCAGACGTACAGGCACCACTAAATAGAAGCCTTTCAAGCAATGCCTGAGCGTAAGCCCCCAAATATCAAAAAAGCGCCAATTCCCAAAGGTTTTGGGCGGATGCTGGCAGACGGTTTTGACTGGTGGGAAGAAGCGCTTGATATGAATATCCCGCCGAGCGTCTGGGAAAGCCTCAAAGAACGTAAAAACAAGGCCATAGAGCTTGATGAAACGCGGTGCACGCCCATCGCCGTCAAGTTCGGTGGCATGGATTTTCAACTCATGCCGACCGGTGCAGCCGGTGGCCGCGAGTTCGTGCTGATCAATGAAAGCTATAGGATTGAAATGTCATCGCCCAACAAAGGGTGGTGCATCAAATGGCGGGCGACCAACGCAGCCCTATGGGAAGGCCGTATCGCGGACATTCGGGAAATTCTTTATGCGGCACTCGCGGAGGCCGGGTGTACACCTTCGGAAAATAACCCGGATGATTATATTCGGCTGAGCCGGGTGGATTATTGTTTTGATATCCACAGCAAGGCTTTCACCCGGCAGATGTACCCGGACATTGTTTATAACACCGTTTGCCCCTCAGAGACTAAGGCTCGGGGTGACTTTGTTGTCCAGGGCACGCAGTTGGAAACCTTGACCATAGGCATGGCGTCAAGCTGCCAAGTGCAGATATACGACAAAACCAAGGAAATCACTGAGGCCAGCAACAAGACGTGGCTTTATGACATTTGGGCCGTAGACACCGAAACCGGTGAAATCGGGGAAGATATCAAAGCCGACGTGTGGCGGCTTGAAATAAGGCTCAAAAAGGATTGGCTAAAATCGCGCAAGGTAAACCGGCCAGACGCTTTCATGTCGAAACTCGGGGAGTGCCTAGCCGACGCACTTTATAACCGGCGCTTGTGCCAGCGCACAGGCGACAGCAACCGCCGCCGATGGCCGTTGCATCCGCTGTATTCCATGGCGCTCGACAGGATCGGCAACCCGCAGGAATTTCTACCGATCGACAGGCGGCCTACAGGCCGGAGAAGCGAGCTTGTGCGGATCGTGCGCCAGAACATGGCCGGTTCCCTTCGGTCACTCACAACCCTGCTATTGCTGGAACGTGGAGCTTTTGACGAGGAAGAAGCCGAACGCCTCGCAAAAACAATATTTTTGCAGATGCTCAATGACCCTGAACATGAAGAAAAAATCAGGCGGGCCGGTGAGAAATATGCACTAGTGGATGCCGCAAAATGACCTATCCGGGCGGCAAATCGGGCGCTGGCGTCTATCAGACCATCATCAACCAGATACCGCCGCATGAAGTCTACATAGAGCCATTTGTGGGCGGCGGCGGTGTCTTTCGGAACATCCGCCCGGCACGCTCGAGCATCGTCATTGATAGCGAGCCTTCAGCTATTTCGCCTTACCAGAAAATGCCAGGTATCACCGCCATTCATGGCGATGGCTGCAGCTACCTTGAGCGCAGAAAATGGACCGGGCGCGAGTTTGTTTATGCGGACCCGCCTTATCTCAAGCAGGCGCGCAAAAGCCAGCGTGATCTATATATTCATGAATGGGGTACAGCCGACCATGTGCGGTTTCTCAAGCTGGTGCGAGACTTGCCCTGCAGCATCGCCATATCCGGCTATCACTCGCGCCTGTATATGGAAGCGCTGCACGATTGGCGCGTCATTACCTTCACCGCCCAGACCCGCCGAGGACCGGCAACCGAATATCTCTGGATGAACTACCCGGAGCCCACGGCGCTGCATGATTGCCGGTATCTGGGGGCGGACTTCCGGGAGCGCGAGCGTATCAAGCGCAAGGCTGGCCGGTGGGCTGCGAATTTCGAGGCGATGCCACCCCTTGAGCGGCAAGCGGTCCTGTCTGCCATGATAGCGAGTGCCGGATATGGTACCGGCACTTTTGACGATGCTGGAATCGCCCCTCGCCAGATCGGGCGAGAGGATCCGGAGCGTATCGCCAATGATGACGATATGGCCGGACACATCGCTCATTCCGGCGATGATGGCCATCTGACACCGCTGGAAGCGGCGATAAGGGCCTGCCCACGTTGAAATCAACGCTTTGCCCATGGTGGCATTTGCGCTATTGTTGCGCGGTCAGAACGGGGGATTTTTTCAAGCAACATGCGAGATAAAATCCCATGCACCAACACCCTATCGACTTCAATCTTCCCTTCAACATGGGCCGGATTAAAGCCCTCATAGAGCACAAGCCGCTTGATGAAGAACATATCCTTCTGATAGTGCAAATTGAGCACGTGCCGCCAGCGTTCAAGCTGTTCATCCCCAAGGAATTTACCAAGGCTCCGATACAGAAACCGGTGAAGCGTTCGCTTATCCGGCAGATATGCGGCCAGGGTATCGAATGGGCGAATGAACCGGCTGAGGGCGCGGCCAATGCTGAGTGATTGGCTTATCCCGCTCCCGCCCGACGCAACCGCCCCGGCTGCGCGTGGCGACACCAAGCAGGCCGTGGGCCTGTATCCCTGCATCAACAAAGGCCACTGTGGCGAGTTCATCTTGATCAAGCTGGATAACCGCGGCTGTCCCTATGGCACCTGCTCCCCTGAGGAGGTCACCGTCAAGGGGTGCCGCAAGCGCTCCGTCAAGGGTGCGCCTGAGGACATACCACCCCAGACCTATGAAGCCTATCAGGCGGCGCTAGAGCGCGTGCAGGCGCTTCATACCGTGCCGGATAGCTATGTGCGCTATCTGGAAGCCGAGTGGAACCGCTACAACAAGGGGAGGGCAGCCGATGCACCCGAGCACGCTTAAGCTTGTCCCGACAGCCAGACCGGCGACCAGTACCGGTCCCGACCTGTCGGCACCGGTTGAACCGGTTGAACCGGTCGCAAAACCGGTTTTTGATGCCCCCAAGCCCGCCAATGACCCGTTTTTTGGACTGATCAGCGGCACCGCGCCCGACCCGTCAACCGAAATCCCGACCGGTCCCGAACCGGCGCGACCGGTTGAGGACGTGGACGCGGAGCCTTGGCAGCCCAAAATTCTGGACCTTGACAGCGCCCGCGAGGAAACCGGCCCCAAATATCTGGAATATGACCAGAAAACCGGCAACGTGACACTCAGCAACATGGCCGAAGCTGAGTTCGTAGAGTGGTGGGCTATTGACGTTTGGGACGCCATAGCGGGCATTGGCGGCTGTATACCGGGGCTCGGGCTCGACCTGTCGGAAATCCGCACCGATGAAAACGACTATGAGCAAGCCCGCACGGCGGCGAAGCACCTCTATAAAATCGCGCTTCGCAACCCAAAATGGCTAGGCTGGATGATTTCAGAGAACACGGTTGCCATTGGTGACTGGCTTTTCTGTGTCAGCTTTTTCGGCGGCAAGGGCCTTGCCATCTATGCCGTGATCATGAGCAAAAAGCGGGAGTGGGCGGAGAAAAAACGCGCCAAGAAAAACCGGTCGCAACCGGTCGAAATGGAAAGGGGCAAGGATGGCTAAATTCGGCAGAATTGGCCTCTTTGGCCGCTCGCAGTCCGGTAAATCAACCATGATGGACCGGATTTTGCGCCATCACCGCCGCGTCATTCTCTTTGACGCCTTACCAGCTCGCGCCGCAAATGCGGCCAAGGAAGGATACACGCAGATCACGCGGGTTTCCGACCTGATCGAAGCTGTCCAGGCGAACTATTGGGATGGCTTCCGCTACTGGTTTAAACCGGACGATGACGAAGAATTTCTCGTGCTGGCGCTGTCGGATATCTCAAAATTCTTGGTGGACCACCAGAACCAGAATGCCGAGCGTTATGGTCTTGAGAATATCCCGGAAATCACCCTCGCGGTTGACGAGATGGCCGATTGCTTCCCGAACCATAACCTGCCCAAGAAGCTGAATGGTTTTTCGCGCATGTGCCGGTCCGGGCGGCATAGCCGTATTCATTTGGTGGGGGCCACGCAGCGCCCGGCTGAGGTGTCCACCAAGTTCCGGGGCCAGCTCGAAAAGCGGTTCATATTCAACCTCACCGAACCGGCAGACCTTCGGGCCGTTGCGGAAATGGGGGCAAGCCGAGGGCGCGAACTGGCGGAAGCTGTCAGCCTTCTAGAGCCCCTTGAGTATATCCGCATGGAGAACGGCGCTTACACCCGAGGCAAGCTTACGTTCCCCGGCTGACCGGTTGCGACCGGTCGGACCAGTCCCGACCGGTCAAAATACCTGTCACCACCGGTTTTTTCCCTGACCGGTCGCACCGGTTTCACCTGTTCTAATCGCCACTGACTTCAACTTAAGGAGCGCGAATTGTGGCCTTGACGAGTGACAAAATCTTACAGGCGGTAATCGTCTCACTCATCGTTTACGCACTCAGCAAGCCTTTCATGCTCATGATCGACAAGCTTTTTGAAAGGACAGAAAAGTGAAGTTTGATAGCAGTGATTTCAAGATGGTGCTCATCGTCGTGCTGGCGGTGCTCATCGTTGGTGGCCTTCTCTGGGTTGGTGACGAATATGACGTGCCAGTCCTGAAAGACCTTCACGAAGCCTTTGGCGGTTAACCCTCTCACGAAAAGGAACAACTGCCATGTCTGGCTTTAAAGAATACCGCCGCAACCCGAAATCCATGTCGGATGTGGCAACAAACGGCACCCCGGTTGTAAACTTCCCTGCATCGGTCGGCATGATCGATTTCATGGATATCATCTACACCGAAGCTGGCACCCCGGCGAGCCGCGCCCAGATCGAAGCCAACATTCTCAGCTATGAGCTGATGTTTGGCGGCGATACCTTCGGCACCTACAAGCCCGCAAATATCCTGATGCTCAATGACTTCTATGGGCGCACGTTTGAACCGGGCTATCTCACGCACTTCTTCACCGAAGAATGGCGGCAGTCCACGGCAGAAGCCGAGGTTTCGGCATTCATCCCGGGGCTCTTTATCGAGCCGTCGCTTCGGCTTACGCTTGGCGCAGGCGCTGCGGCCCCGGCGCTGCAACATTTCCTGCAATCCGAGGGCCTTGGTTCAAAGGGTCGCCAAAGTGTGGCACAGGCCCCCGAGGCCGTCACCACCACGCTTGAAAAGCGCGGTTTCCCCGGTCTGATCAAGCACCTTGAGCAGCACGTTGATATCCAGGCATCGGGCGCGACGGAAACCGACTTTTTCTTTGAGCGGTCGGCGGACGTTATCCGGGCTTGGCACTTCAAGGGCGCGAACATCACCGGCATTCGCATGCTGGTGGATGATCAAGAGGTGCTGAACTTCACGAGCAAGCGGGCGCTTGATGTTCAGCTTGAGCGGAAGGGCTGCGTGCCGCAAGCCGATACGTGGTCAATCGTGCCGGAAGTTCTCGCAGGCTCCGCGCTCGCACACTTCCGCAAGAGCCACGGCGCAGCGGAAAACGATGTTCTGTTCAAGATCAAGACCAGCTCCACCACGGATGCCAGCTTGCTTGTTGAGCAGTATGTCATGCCGCCGCAACGCGCCAGCATCGGGGGGTAAGCCATGCCTGATGAATTCTCCATTGGCGGAAGCTTCGCGACAGAACCGGGTTACTCAAATCTGGGTGGCCTGTTCGATAGCGGCTTCGGTGCCCTTGCGAGTTCGTCGGTGGGCGGGTTGGGTTCATTGAACCCGACCCTTTACACCCCGACCGCGAGCGCAACCAGCACTCCGACAACCACCAGCTCCGGCACGTCGGGTAGCTCCGGCACCTCCGGTAGTAGCGGGTGGGGTGGTGTGTTCCAGAATGCCCTGAATACCGGCCTTGGCTGGCTTGGCGGCATTGCCACGCTTGATGTGTTTGGCCGAGCCCAGGACAAAGGGTTGACGGGCGGCGGCACCACGGCGACCGGCACCACTACGACCACAACGCAGGTGCCAGCTTCCAGCGGTTCCGGCATGCCTTCATGGGCGATCCCGGCAGCCATCGGCGGCGGCGTTCTCCTGCTCCTGCTCGTCATTCTGATGAGGAAATAAAGATGTTTCCGGGCATTGGCGTAGGTGAAAACGGCAGCTTTTCCTTGGGGGCCGATGGCGGCCCCATCAACAGCAGCGACCGGTTTGAAACTGATTTCAGCACCGGGAATTTCTCGCTCAAGGGCGCGGGGCCGCTCAATCAGACAATGCTTATGGTGGCCGGTGTGGCCGTAGGGGTTTTGATATGCCTATTACTTTTGAACCGCTCCTAGAGTTCGACAACAGGGCCAAGCAGGGCTTTGCCCGTATCGCTGAGGGCCGCACCCTGAGCTTTTACATTGCCGAACATGCGGCAGGCCGTGCGGCGCTCTTTGCGGTGATGGACGGCACCAAGCGTGCCGGTTCGCTTTTGCTCAGCTCGGAGACGAAGCCGAGCGGCGAAAAAATCCTTGCTGTCATGGCTGCAAGCCTTGAGGGCAAGGTTGACCTGATTTTGCGTGAGGGCAGGGCTTTCCTCAATGCCTATGCCCGCCGCACCGGCCACCATACCGTCAAATATTATACCAGCTCCCCGCGTCTTGCGGCGGAGTTCCTGAAGGCTGGCGCCCGCGCCAAGATCACGTGGAGCCCCCATAATGGGTAGCACCCGCCGCAGCCAAGAAAACACGACGAACCAGATTGATAGCCGTCAAATTCATGAGACGGTGAACAATACGGAAATCGACTATGAGCTTGACGTTGATAACTCTCAGGAGGACAGCAACAACGGCAATATCTTGGCGCAAGGTAACGTGACCATTCAGAGTGAGGCGGTGTCTATTGCTGCCAGCGAGGCGGCGGAGCGAAGCGCGAAGGCGGCGGCGGAGGCTGCGGAAAAAATCTTTGAGCAGGCCGCGAAAACCCAAGAGACGCAAATCAAGGCCATGGCGGCAGCGGCGCAGGGCAATGCAGACGCAGCCGCCAAGCTCGGCGAGGAAGCCCGGCGTCTGGGTGAACAGGCTTTCAAGTCTGCCGAAGCCCTCAGCGGGCAAATGCAGGCGTTGGCTGAGGAAGCCAACAAGAATGTGACCGACACCGCCCGCCGTTCGATTGATGCGGCGCTCGCTTCCTCAAAAGAGGCGATCAAGGCCGCTGTCGATATGAACAAGCAAAACACCGAGTTTGCTGAAAGCTTGGTGCAGGAAGGCGCGAGCCTCGCCGCCACTGTCAATAAGGCCAGCCTTGATGCGAATGAAAAGGCGGTTGAGCGCGCTTTGGCGACCGGCAAAGACGCACTTGCCCGTGCTCTGGAATTTGCGGACGACGCGGCAGACGGGAACCGGGAGAGCCTCGAAAATTCGCTTGAGCTGAATGCCCTGGCTCTCACCAAAAGCTTTGAAAGCACTGTGGGCGGTTTCGCCTCAACTCAACAAAAAACGCTCCTCATTGGCCTTGGTATCGTCGCCGCCATGGGAGTTTTGGTTGCCTTCATGGCAGGCAGGAAGGCTTAAAAATGATCAAGCTGACAAGCGCAAGGAATGTGACCGTAGGCGGCGAGCGTGCCGTCATTCTGGTGGAAGCAAACCCGCGCCGGAAGGTGCTCAACATCACCGCAGGTGATTTTGATATCTGGGTGGGGCAGGTGGACGTTCGCCCGGATACCGAACAAAACAAAATCCCGGCAGGCACGCGCGGCGTGTTCAAGGATATCCAGTCTGAAATCTGGGTTATCGCCGCCGAAGGTCAGCTCGGTAAAATCAGCTACTCCGAAGAAATTGAGGTGTAGCCCATGGCTGAGATTTTCGATTTCATCAACCCCGATCAACTCACCGCAGCGCTGGCTAGTAAGGCTGACGCGGGGCACGTCCACGCCATCTATATGACGAAGGCGCAGGCTGATGGCTACTACTACCAGAAAGCCGAAGTTGATGCGACTTTCGCTACACACCTGCATGATGGGCGATATTATAAAAAGAGTGAAGTTGATGCGGCCCTAGCCGGTAAAGCTAATGCTGGTTTTGTCCCGGCTCTGACTGCGCTTTCTGACGTGACTGTGACCGCCCCGCTTGATGGTCAGGTGCCGAAGTGGGACGCGGCCACCGGCAAGTTTGTGTGGTCCTTTGAGGTCGCCGCAGTCGCGGACGGCTCGGTAAATCTTGGCGGCGATGCTGTCACCAGCTCCGAACGGATTTTTTCCATCACCGCCCCGGCGGCGGAATGGTTCTATCAGCCCTACTATGTGGGGCTTGCCGCTCTGGCAAACGGCAACTTGGTTGGCAACAACGTTGGCTCTGTGATCGGCTCTGATGGCCTTCTCGCCTTTGTTGAAACCGACGACGGGCGCATATCCGGCTTTGTGGATATGAACGCGAACACCTTCCGCATGTTTGGCGTTATCGAGGCCACCACCCTTCGCGAAAATGGATCCAATCTTGCGGCCCGGTATCTGGGTATCAATGCCAATGCGGTATCGGCTTCCAAACTGGCGACAGCTCGTACCATCGCCCTCTCTGGCGATGCTGCAGGGTCAGCGGCTTTTGATGGCTCGGGCAATATCACTATTGCGGTTACGGTCGCGGACGATAGCCACCTTCACGCCTTCGCAAACCTGACAGGCAAGCCCACGACGCTGGCAGGCTACGGCATTACCGACGCCGCAGCGGCAGGCCACGGCCACACATTTGCGAGCCTGAGCGCCAAGCCTACGACGCTGGCAGGCTACGGCATTACCGACGCGGCGAACGTCTCTCACACGCATGCCTGGAGCGCGATCACTGACAAGCCCGCCACCTTTGCGCCATCGGTGCACATGCACGAAATCGAAGATGTGAATGGCTTGGCGGCGGCGCTCGCCAGCCTTGGGGCCGTTGGCCGGGTTTTGGTAACCGCAGCCCACACCGCGACGAAAGAGCAAGTGGTGGCGGTTGACAGCACAGCCGGGGCAATCACCGTAACCGCCCCGGCTGACCCGACTGCCAACGACTTCTTCAAGGTGGCGGACGTGGGCGCGAACGCTTCAAACAATATCATCACGGTGGATTTCGGCGCGGCGACCTTCAACGGCGCGGCGGAGGATTTCCTGATTGATATCGACAGTTTCGCAGCCGGGTTCATCTACACCGGCACAACTTGGAGGCTATTACTCTGATGGCAAGCGCAAGTGCAATTTTTGGCGGCGCAGGAGGTGATTTCACCATTCCTGCTGATGCGAGCTACGCCACCGGTAGCGGCTGGTTGATTGATCCCGCCCTCAATACGGGTGGCGTTCTCATCTACACGCTAGTTGGGAATGCCAACTCCCTCACGACCGAAGGCTATATCGGCTCAGACACTGTGACACCGACCAACAATAAAAGAGTTTGGGGCAAGGCGGACGGCGCGACGTCCTTAAGTAAAATCAAACTCGAAGCTGGCCTTGGTCTTTATACGACGTTTTCCGGAAATAACGTCCTGTTCAAATATCTGTAGGAGCGCGGACGATGAAAAAACTGACTGAAACCATGAACCGCCTGCCGAACGGCACCACCATTGCCCGCCGCTCCTATGACCTTGATGGTATCCCGCGTTCCTATGAGTGGACCGATGACGGGCAGGGGAGTGTGACCCTTTCTGTTGACGGCGGCGAACCGGCAACCGTCGCAGCGCTCTTTGAGGGTGACACCGACGCGGCCCCGGCCCCGGCGATCCTTTCCAAGGTCGCTTTCATGGATATGGCTTACCCGCTTCTGGGGGCAGGGCTTGCCGGGGTTCAGCGTTATGGCGAAGTGCTGACGCAGGCGAAGGCCAGCGCGGCCCCGCTCGTGGTCGCGGCCATGGAGCGCTACACGCACGCAAGCGTATTCGAGCGCGACGACGTGGCGACGTTTCTTGACATTCTGGTGGCTGACCCCGGCGTGGACCTTACGAGCGCCGAGCGGGACGCTGTTGTGAACGGCTGGCCGGATGAAACCGCAGCTTAAACTTGTTGCCGGTATCGCAGCCGGCGCTCTGATCGTGATTGGATTTCGCATGAGAAACATTGATCTTTCCGCCCGGATTGCATGGGGTGAAGCGCGCGGCGAGGGCGCCGAAGGCATGCAGGCCGTTTTGAACGTCATGGTGAACCGGGCCGCAGATCGGCGCTGGCCGTCCAGCCTTGCCGGTGTCGCCACGCAGCCGTGGCAGTTCTCCGCCTATAACGAGAATGACCCGAACCGGTCACAGCTTGAGGGTATCACCGATGCTGACCCGCGTTTTGCCCAAGCGGTTGAACTGGCGGCGCGTGCGGTGCGCGGTGAACTGCCTGACATTACGGGCGGGGCCACGCACTACCACAACAACAAAATCGCACCCCCGTTCTGGACCAAAAACGCGACCGTGACGGCCCGGATCGGCAACCACATCTTTTACACTGGAGTTGCCTGATGCCTGCGCTTCTTCTTCTTTTTGCGGGTGGCGGCGTAGGCGCATGGCTTGGCTCTCAGGCCGATGACGCCATCGAGACGGTGACCGGGGAGCGCGGGGGCGTTCCTTGGCTGCAACTCCTGCTCCTGATGGCAGCGGCCTATTTCTTCTGGAAGTGGACGCGCAAATGAACGGCTTCTTCCATGTGAGCACATACGTTGCTGACCAGATCCGCGACCTTTTGGGCATGGAGAGCGACACCGCGACGATTTCAACCCGCGACCTTTCCGGCGATCAGAGCGGGCAAACACAGATCAAGGTAAGCGAGGGCAACCGCGAGCCCATCCTATGGGCTGTGATTGCAGTTCTGGTGGCTTTGGTGGCCGTCATGGCGATGAAAGGGCGCGGCGCATGACCATAGAGCAACTTTTGATCATCGCTTTCGGCACCCCGACTATCGCGCTCCTCACGGGCATTTTCTTCCGCATGGGAAAGCTTGAGGTGAGCACCGCAGGGCTGAAAGAGGACAACAAACAAATCTGGCTGGAAATCAACCGCCTGAAGGAGCGACTTGTATGAAAATCTATCAACGGAAAAAGCGTGTGCTGACGGTGTCAAATTCCGTCCAGGGCAACCCATTTGATGCCATGACGCATGAGCAGCTTGCGACCGCAGGCCGTGCGGCGGGGCTCCCACCATTCTGCGGCTCGTGGCCGCGGGAAACTCTCATTGCCAAAATCAAGGAGGCGCAGGCCAATGGCTAAGAAATCGACCAAAAAAGCAACTCCGGCGCAGCTCCGCGCCCGGAAGAAGTTCGCGGCAGCCGCACGCAAGGCAGGCGGCAAAATCAAGAAGGGCGCCCGCCTGAAATAAGCCTGCAGCATCGCCAGCGGTCGCGATGACGGCCGCAGGCGGGCAGGGTTGAAGCATCGCCGCTTAAAGCGATGATCGATCACCGGTGGAACTGGCGATACCAGAGTCCACCACCACCAGAAACAGCGATGCGGGATCCTATCGCCACAAAAAGCGAGGGCAGCTCGAGCGCCAACCGAAAGGGCAAATCATGGGACTGTTTGATGCTATTTTAGGGCCGGTGTCTGAGATCGTCGGCAAGATCGTTCCTGATAAGGACCTGCGAAACCAGCTTATCGCGGAACTCAATATGAAAATGGCGTCCATCATGGAAGCCGAACTTCAGGCGCGATCCAGTATCATCTTGGCTGAGGCAAAGGGCGAAAGCTGGCTACAGCGCAACTGGCGACCGCTCATGATGGTTTTCTTTGCGGGGCTGATCGGTGCACACTGGTTCGGCTTTACCCCGGAAAACCTGACCGAAAACCAGATTGCCGACCTTTACGACCTCGTTACACTCGGTCTTGGTGGTTATGTCCTGGGCCGTTCCGCTGAGAAGATTGCGCCCACGGTCGCGGACGCCTTCGCAAAGCGCAAATAACCTCAACTCTTTAAGAGCCTGCAAACGGTTCGGGTACTGCATCCGAACCGTTTTGCTATCTGGTCATTGGTATAGCCGTGGCGGCGCATGCGGCGTGCTGTGGTGCGTCTCTCGCGTGTTTTGGCCCGGTCAACCCGGGGCTTGATTTCTCGCCACAGAAAGCGCGTGTGTTCATCCGGTACGCCGTAATGTCGAAGCTCGGTGATTGCCTGATCTAGCGTTTTGCCGCTGTCGATCATCATGGAAATCATCACGTCGACGTGTCTACGGTGTGTTATTTGCGCAATTTTTTCTAATGACGTTTTCTGTTTATCGCTCGCTGCGCGCTCAAGTTGCGCAGCTAAATCAGTGAAAACTTTACTCATAAAAAGCGCTGCATCTGGATGGATGTCAGCTATCAATAATCGCCCGTCCGGCGTCAGCTTAAAGTATTCTTGCATAGGTCCCCAATCCTCTGTCGGGAACAAATTACTGCGCACTTATTAACAAGATCACACTAACCTTTATAGGGTGTGACACGGGCCTCTAAATATTTCCCATAATATAAATTATGCGTTATTTGTCGAACTGTACCGACGGTTCTATCCTGCCGAAGTTTCTGCGCGGTTCTGAAGGATTTGCATCACGCGATCTGACACAATGTTGTTCAGCATTTCCGAATTCTCACCAGTCGTGCTCACGAACTGAACCATGACAGCGTCACGTTCCTTGCTGTAACGCGCGGTGCTCTGGAATCCGATCACCCAGCCCTTGTGTTCGAACTCATAGAGCGATGCGTATATCTCGCGCTCCGTATCTGAAAACAGCGTGCCGTCGTTCAAGGCCCTCACATACCTGCCCACATCTGCAGCGCTGGCGATATAACCTTGGGCAAGATTTTTGAAATCGGCATCGTAGCCGACATAATAGCCGCTCATAAGCTCTTCCAGCTTCACGTCACTCATCTCGAAGAATGTGCGTTTAAGGCCGAGCGGCACTAAAAGCGCGTCGCGCAGATATTGGGTATAATCATAACCGAGCACCCTGCCCATGATCCTCTTGAGCAGCAGATAATTAGTGTTGGAATAGCTGTAGTCGCTGCCAGGCGTAAAATCCGGCGGCAAATCCCACACCAGGGTCAGATTATCGTCGGTATAGATGGCTTCATCCCAGGAAAAACCTGGCTGATCGGTATAGTTTGGTATGCCGCTGCGGTGCTGCACCAGCATGCGGACAGTGACCTGGTCGGCATAGCTCATATGCGTGCTCACCGATGGCAGATAGTCCGCCACCGTAGCATCAAGCGACAGCGTGCCGTTTGCAGCAAGCTTCGCGATAGCCGCGGCATCATAAAGTTTACCGATACTGCCCATTTTAAAGAGCGCATCCGGCTTTGCGGGAATTTTGGTGCGTCTATCATGCCAGCCGCTTGCGTAAAGCTCGGGCACCTGCCCTCGTTCCTCTATATAAACGATAATCCCGTCCAGACCGCTATCAACAGCCGCATCAAGCTCGGCCTGAATTGTGGCCGGTAGCGGCTTGAGATAATATAGACCGTACTGCCACGGCGCGAAGATCAGGATGCTGGCAACCGTCACAAGCAGCGCCAGCACCCTGAGAATCGTTCGTTTTCGCTTGCTCATTACCGCTTAATACCGCCAGCTTTTCAGGTCAGCACCCTCCGGCGCTGTCGCTTCCATGCGAGCAATAATTTTGTTTATATACATGGAGTTATAACGAAGTCTTGAGATATGGTTTCCGTTCTCATGATCGCCATTCCAGCAATGTTCTGCGCGGTCGCCATAGTCTACCTCGCCGCCATAGTGCGGGTTGGTCGTCGACTTGAGGAAATCCTCGGCGAGATAGACCGCGTTGTTGAGGTAATAATTGTCCATGTCGCCGACATAGATATGCAGCTTGCCCTCAAGCTTGGGTCCGAGCGTCGCCCAGTCACGCTCGAGAATATGCCTCAGGTCATAATTCTCGCGCCAGTAGGCGGCGATATCGTGGTTGATCACGCCACTTTCCTTGTCCCAGATGGGTGCCGGGTAACCATCCGGGCCCATGGGCGAATAGACCGCCTGCCAGATATCCCATTGGCCGCCCGAGCGGCCCCGGTCGCCAAGCGCCAGTTCAACATGGTTCTCGTCCATCACGCCGTAAGACACCTCGCCAAGCCAGTCACGGTGCGCGGGTCGCGTGATGCGAGTGAACGCGCCTTCGTCGAAATAGGCGTTTTTGTCCTCATAGAGGTTGATAAGCTCATAGGCGCGGAAATCAATCGGGTCCGGACAGGCGATGAAGGCGCCGTTATAGTCGTCCGGGTAGAAAATCTGTGCAGCAGCGGCCTCCCAGCCACCGGTGGAACCACCATACAGGAAGCGTGCCCAGCCCTGCCCGAGCCCCCGGAACTGCTCCTCGATATAGGGCACCAGCTCATGGGTGATGGCGTCGCCATACGGCCCCATGCTGGCGGAGTTCACCGCGTAGCTGTCATCGTAATAAGGCGTGGGGTGCTGGATCTCGATGATGATCATGCGCGGGAAATCAGGCCCGGTCCAGCGCTTGTAGAAGTCATAAGCTTCCTGTTGCTCGACCTTGTTGTAGCAGGGTTCACCAAAACGCTCGCTCGGTTCACACACAAGGTTCTCGTCCGGCGGGGTTTCGCGGAAACCGCCAAAATCGCTCGGAAAATGGCCATGGAAGATGGCCAGCGGATAGCGCGCCTCCGGATGTTCGTCATACCCTTCCGGCAGCAGCACATGCGCGCCAAGCACCATATCACGGCCCCAGAAGGCGCTCAGAAGCTCGCTCTTCATCTGCACATGTTTGATATATTTGCTGTCCGCCGGCGGCTCGATCGGCGGGATAACCTGATCAAGCGTGAGGGAAAGCCCCTCGCCCGCGTTTTTAAAGTTCACCTGAAGCGCCTGCACGCTGCTATGGATATTGCCCGGCGAGCGGTTCCACTGCTGCCCCTCGCCCTGGTCCATCGGCAGTTTCACCGTGTGCCCGGTGGCGAGTGTGAAGGTGTCATATTTATGCAGAAGCGCCTGCACCTTATAGGTGCCCGCAGGCAACTCGGTAAGCGTCTTTTTCGGGTAGCCGAAATCCGGCGCGAAGCTGATGGGCGCGCCGGGCTTCAGCCCATCCACATTCATGCCGTAAACCTGCGCGCCCTTGACGCCGGGCCGCACCTGGAAGCGTGGTTCCTGCTCACTGCCCTCGGGTGCGAAGATGACCAGCAGGCGACCGTCAAGCGGCTCACCGCCGGTACTTTCCGCCAATTGCAGGGTGACTGTGGGCGCGGGCACCGCCGCCTCCTCGGCCTGATTGCAAGCACCAACAGCGCAGAGCGCAACGATAAGCCCCAGCTTCTTCAGCATGATGATCCCCCTCTTCTTGCTGACTGCCTGGCAGGATTACTCTTTTCCCTTCCGAATACAAGGGATGAGGCCCTGTCCCCCGCGTGTATCACCATGGGTCAAAACGTTTCACCGCACGACAAAGTGCGTTGATCGAATTTTTGTGGCCCGTGCGGCCGCGCCCGTTCAATTTGCTCTCGCCTTGACGATCCCGCCTTGCGGTTAAAGCAAAAACAATAAGGCGCGGGTCCTGGCACTGCTGATGGGGTGGAAATTCATTTACTATAAAAACCATTCTACCTACCATCGCGTGTACTGGCGGGGGACACCTTGGAAACGTCAACATTCCATGGCCCGCTACGGGGAACTGAAACGCAAACAAAAGGCATAAAAAATGGACAGACGGCAATTTATCAAAATCGCTGGCGCCGGCATGGGGGCAATGATGCTGCCGATTACCGGTCGCATGGTGTCGGCTGAAGCACTGCTTGAGCCGGGCGCTGACGTCGCGATGAAAAAACGCATGGCGAATATCGCGCTCAACGCGGCGACCGCCAAGGGCGCGTCATACGCTGACGCACGCATCGGGCGCTACCTGAACCAGTTCGTCACGGCGCAGGAAAAGCGGGTCGACAACATCGTGAACACCGAATCCTACGGCATCGGCGTGCGCGTGATCGCCAACGGCACCTGGGGCTTCGCCTCCACGTCCGACATGACGGACGACGGCATCGCCAAGGCAGCCGAAGCGGCTGTGGCCGTTGCCAAAGCCAACTCAAAGTTCCAGAGCGAACCGGTGCAGCTTGCGCCTGTCGCCAGCTACGGCGACGTGGCCTGGAAAACGCCGATCGAGAAAAACGCGTTTGAAATCCCGGTGAAGGACAAGGTTGACCTCCTGATGGAAGTCAACAACGCAGCGCTTGATAACGGTGCCAATTATATCACCTCGATCCTGTTCCTCGTGAACGAGCAGAAATATTTCGCCTCCACCGAAGGTTCCTACATCGATCAGGATGTACACCGCCTATGGGCGCCCTTCTTCGCGACCGCAGTCGGCCAGCAGGGCTTCAAGCAGCGCCAGAGCCTTGGCAACCCCGTGGGCCGCGGTTTCGAATATCTTGACGGCCGTCCGGAAGACAAGATTGTCATCCAGGGTGCCAACATCGGCTACCGCGACACCTACGACATGGTCGAGGATGCGCGCGAAGCCGGCAAACAACTCCAGAAGAAACTGGCTGCCAAGTCGGTTGAGCCAGGCAAATACGACCTCGTGCTTGATCCGCATCACCTGATGCTGACGATCCACGAAAGTGTTGGCCACCCGCTCGAGCTCGACCGCGTGCTCGGCTATGAGGCCAACTATGCTGGCACCAGCTTCGCCACGCTCGACAAATGGCAGAGCGGCACGTTTGAATACGGCTCCAAGATCGTCAACCTGTTCGCAGACAAGACGCAGGTCGGCTCGCTCGGCTATGTCGGCTGGGACGATGAAGGCGTCAAGACCAAGGAATGGGATCTCGTCAAGGACGGCGTACTGGTGAACTACCAGGCCATCCGCGACCAGGCCCATATCATCAATGAGAAAGAATCGCACGGTTGCTGCTACTCGCAAAGCTGGCGCGACGTACAGTTCCAGCGCATGGCAAACGTGTCCCTGCGCCCGAACGAGGAAGACGTGAGCGCGGACGAGATCATCGCCGGTGTGGAAAAAGGCATCTATATTGCCGGCCGCGGTTCCTTCTCCATCGACCAGCAGCGCTATAACTTCCAGTTTGGCGGCCAGCTGTTCTATGAAATCAAGGACGGCAAGATCGTCGACCAGATCGAAGATGTCGCCTACCAGTCCAACACGCAGGAGTTCTGGAACAGCTGCGTTGCCATGGCTGGCAAGTCAGACTATCGCCTCGGTGGTTCCTTCTTTGACGGCAAGGGTCAGCCTTCGCAAGTGAGTGCGGTTTCGCACGGCTGCCCGACCACCCGTTTCAATAATGTCAACGTCATCAACACTGCTCGCAAGATTTGATGCGGCGCTTGGCAACCAAGGAATTATAGAGGTTTATCATGGCTATTATGACAAGAGACGAAGCCAAGGCGCTGCTCACGAAAGTGCTCGCCTACTCCAAAGCGGAATCGATCGAATGTAACCTGAACGGTGAAGTCAGCGGCAACATCCGTACCGCGCGCAACTCCGTCAGCACCGCGGGTGAGCTGAACGACACCATCCTGACGGTACAGTCGACGTACGGCAAAAAAACCGGTGTCGCCAGCACCAACGAGTTCACGGACGCCGCGCTTGAGCGTGTTGTCCGCCGCTCGGAAGAATTGGCGCAACTGGCGCCAGAAAACCCCGAGTTCATGCCGGTGCTCGGCCCGCAGGACTATGTGGATGTGAAGACTTACTTCAAGTCCACGGCGGATGTGAACCCGGACTGGCGGGCGAATGCGGCGGACGCCAGCATCTCGATCTCGAAAGACAAGGGCCTCGTGTCGTCAGGCTTCCTGAACGACTCTGCCACCTTCGCGGCGATCATGAACAGCGCCGGCCTGTTTGCCTACAATCAGGCGACAGACATCAATTTCTCCGCCACCATCCGCACCGAAGACGGCAAGGGTTCCGGCTGGGTTAGCCGCGATTACCACGATGCCAGCCTGATGGACACCAGTGAAGCGTCGAATGTTGCAGCCCAGAAGGCAATGGCCAGCGCGGACGGCAAGGCGATGGAGCCTGGCAAATACACCGTGATCATGGAACCGGCGGCGACCGTCCAGCTCCTGCTGAACATGTTCAACTCCATGGGGCAGCGCCAGGCTGATGAAGGCCGCAGCTTCCTCTCGAACAAGTCGGATGATCCGGATGCGCCGAAAAACAAACTCGGCCAGAAGATGTTCGACGAACGGGTCACCATCTACACCGACCCGCAGGACCCTGACACGCCGACCCACCCGTTCGCGGGTGACGGCGCAGCCTTCAACCGTACGGAATGGATCAAGGACGGTGTTATCAACACCATGCCGAACTCGCGCTACTGGGCGCAGAAAACCGGCATGCCATACGTTCCGACCCCGTTTGTGGGCGGTGGCCTGTTTGGCGGCAGCCCGGCAATCAACATGGTTGGCGGCAACGAGAGCCTCGAGGACATGATCAAGGGTACCCGCCGTGGTGTGCTTGTGACCCGCCTCTGGTACATCCGCCAGCTCGACCCGCAATCGCTGATGTATACGGGCCTGACCCGTGACGGCACCTTCTATATTGAAGACGGTGAGATCAAATATCCGATCAAGAATTTCCGCTTCAACGAAAGCCCGGTCATCATGCTCAACAATCTTGAAGCGCTCGGCAAACCGCAGCGTATCCAGGGCTGCATGATCCCGCCGATGAAGATCCGTGACTTTACCTTCAGCAGCCTGTCAGACGCGGTATAATCCGGGCCTGACAGCAGCTTTATGAACGACCTGGTGCGAGGGGGCGCATCCAAGCCCCCTCCCCTCGGGTAATTTGTAATGTGAAAAAATCGTGCATCGCAGAACCTTCATAAAATCACTGGGCGCCCTTGGCCTTCTTCCGCTCTCGAGCCGGATTGCCCACGCGTCCTCATCGCTCCAGAACGATTATGATTTCTATTTCACCCGGCTGAGTTACGAGTCCGGCGACTGGGAGGTCGACGAACGTACGCCCGCGAATATCCTCAATTCACTGATTGAGTATACGACCATCCGCGTGGACCTTCAGGAACGAGTGATTGCCCTTGAAGACCCGCAGATGCTCTCCTCCCCCTTCTGCTATATGGCCGGCCACCGGCTGGTGGAATTCAACCCGGCAGAAAAGCAGAATTTCGAGACTTATGTTCGGAACGGCGGTTTTGTTTTTGTCGATGACTGCAATCACGACATTGACGGCCTTTTCGCCCGTACGTTCGAGCAGCAGATGGCTGAAATCTTCGGTGAAGAAGCCCTGCAAAAGATACCGGATGATCACCCGATCTATTCGTCCTTTTTCAAATTTGACGGCCCACCCAATACCGGGCTCGAGTTGAATGGATGGGGTGACGATCTTGTGCATGACTACCTGAAAGCCATTGAAATCAATGGCCGTATCGCCGTGCTCTACAGCAACAAGGATTATGGCTGCGAGTGGGACTATGACTTCAGGAACAAACGCTGGCTCAGGGTCGATAACACGCGGTTTGCGGTCAATATCGTCGTCTACGCCATGACGGCATGACACGGCAGCTTGACCTGACACCAACATAACAAGACATGCGAGACAAACTCATGGACGAACAGACAGTCAAAACAAAAATCATCCAGCTCGACCAGGTGGTCAGCGAAGTTGGCAAGGTTATCGTCGGCCAGCAGGACATTATCGAGGAGCTGCTGATCAGCATCCTCGCGGGTGGTCACTGCCTGCTTGAAGGTGTGCCGGGTCTCGCCAAGACCCTGATGGTCAACACGCTCGCCAAAACCCTCGCGCTTGACTTCCACCGGGTGCAGTTCACGCCCGACCTGATGCCAAGCGACATCATTGGTACGGAAATCCTTGAGGAAGACCACAGCACCGGCAAACGTTTCTTCAAGTTTCGTAAGGGCCCGCTGTTTACCAACATCCTGCTCGCGGATGAGATCAACCGCACGCCACCCAAAACGCAGGCAGCGCTTCTTGAAGCCATGCAGGAACACAGTGTCAGCTACGGCAGCGAACGCTATGATCTGCCTGAACCTTTCTTCGTGCTGGCAACGCAAAACCCGGTAGAACAGGCAGGCACATACCCGCTGCCCGAAGCGCAGCTCGACCGCTTCCTGATGTTCATCCGTGTTGGCTACCCGACAGAGGCCGACGAGGTGGAAATCCTCAACCGCACCACAGGTTCCTATAAGGCAGAGCTCAAGACCGTTCTTGAAGGTGCTGACATCGTCGCACTGCAGAAACTGGTGGCCTCGGTGGAGATTTCGCCCACGCTTCTCACCTATGTTGCCCGCATCGTGCGCGCCACCCGCCCGCAGGAAAGCGCGGTTGATATGGTGAAAACCTATGTGAAATGGGGCTCGGGCCCGCGGGCTGGTCAGGCGCTGGTGAAATGCGCCAAAGCCAAAGCACTGTTGAGCGGCCGTTATGCCGTCACCCTTGATGACATCCGGTTCGTCTCGAAAGCCGTGCTCCGGCACCGTATCCTGCTCAGCTTCCAGGCCGAGGCCGAGAATATCCAGGTTGAGGATATCATCATCGCCCTCTTCCGCGAGGTTGACGCTCCGGCTAGCCCGCTTAGCTGATTGTAGGCTCCATGGAACGTTTTATCGACCCCAAGACCCTGGCGCGTGTGAAGGACATGCCGCTGGTCGCCAAAACGGTGGCCGACGGTTTCCTGCACGGTTTGCACCAGAGCCGCCAGCGCGGCGTGGGCATAGAGTTCAGCCAGTACCGGTCTTATGAGGACGGGGACGATCTCGGCCGCATTGACTGGAAGCTGTTTGCCCGTTCCGATCGCTATTTTGTGCGTGAGGCAGAGCGTGAAAGCGAAATTGCCATCTGGTTCCTCCTCGACGCCAGCGCTTCCATGGGCATCTCCTCCGGCGAGGAAGGCAAGCCAGATCTCTGGAGCAAGCTTGATTATGCTGCCCATCTGATTGCCACCCTCTCCTATATCGCCTACCGCCAAGGGGACCGTATCGGTTTTCTGGCGCTTTCAGGCGACGGCCATCATGTCATCCCGCTTGGTGGCGGGGACCAGCACTGGACCGCGATCCTCCTCGAGCTGACCCGCATCCGTGCCGCCAAGGCGTTCCCCTCACCCGGTAAACTCTCAGCCATCCTGAAGCCCCTTCAGGTGCCGGGGCTTATTTTTGTGATCAGCGACTTTTATGAGCGCGAGAACGAAATTTTAGAGGTCACCAAGTCACTGAGTGGTCGCCACACGGAAGTCGCCGCGGTGCAGCTCGTGAACAACGGTGAGGAAGACTTTCCCTATAAGGGCATCATCCGCTTCGAGGACGCCGAAACCGGTGAGCAAGTCCGCATCTCCGCGCGTGATGCCGAGGCGCATTACCGCACCAAACGTGCAGCCTTCCAGACAGAGCTGGAGCAGAAACTCGGCCAGATGTCGGTGGCGCTCAGTACGGTGAATGTGGACGATCCGATGGACCAGAGCATTGCCGATTTCCTCAAGTCTCGCGAACGGGTGGAACGCTGATATGCCGGGCCTGTTCTCCCTTTTCAGTTTTGCGTCGCCGATTGCGCTCATGGCGCTTGCCGCTATTGCCATTCCCTTGCTCATTCACCTGTTCAACCGCAGCAAGGGCAAGCGTGTTTTGGTGGGCACCCTTGATTTTGTCCGCGGCGCCAAAAGCAAGCGGGTTACCGAAATCAAGCTGATGCATCTGGTGCTGCTGGCGCTGCGTATTGCGATCATAGTGCTGCTCTCGCTCATCATGGCCGGGTTGATGAAGGACACCACCAGCAAAGTATCTGGCCCCACCGTCTACACAACTGCAGGCTGGCTGGCAGCCGCCACACCGGAAGAACTGGATCAGGTGCGCGCCATTGGGGGCACTGCGAATATCATCAATGATGACGCTATATTACCAATTGATTTAAAGGATTTAGAAAATATCTTTAATGTGAAACATGACATCGAAGATATCTCTGGTCCGCTTTCGGCGCATCTGGCAACCACAAAACACGATGGTACCATCCATGTCTTTGCGCATGCAGCGGCGCGCCAGTTTGCCGACCTTGCCGCCCTCAACCGCTATGAAATCGAGTGGCACCTCACACCAAAAGATGCGGGTTCGGAGATGTCACCGCCTGGCCTCAACATCCTGATCGTGAAGGACCAGCGTTTTGAGAGGCAGGCGGCCTATGTCGCGGACGCCATCAGTCGCATCAACACGCACCGGAACGCCGAGCTTCAGTTGAGTGTTGTTGACGCCGTCTCCTTTGATGCCACGCAATCCGCGCAGGCGGACTGGATTTTCTGGATGAACGAGCACGATGCGGCAACTCTGATGACACCGCCCCTGACATCGGCCCGCCTGCTCTACTTCCGTCCCGACAGTGCAGCCGGGACAGCGTTGCAGTCCGTGACCGTCGGCACCTATCCCTTCACCCGGTTCACTGCCGCGCTCAGCGCCGCTCCCCCGACACCCCCCTATGAGGCCGTCTGGCGAAGCCAGTCCGGCAATCTGCTGCTCAGCCGGGAGACAGGCGCAGGCGGGACTGATAGCTACCGCCTTCATTTCAGCCTCGCCGGGCAGCCGGACAGCCTTGCCGTGCAGCCTGAATTTGCCATTGTGCTTTTCACCTTGCTGACAGCGACTGAGGACCTCTCGGTGCGGTATCCGCATGCATTGATCAACCAGCCCACCGGCCCACAAGCCGGTGAAGCCCTCGCAAGCACCGGCAACATCGGCACAAGCCGCTCTTTGCAGGCCCTTCTTGCCGGTCTGCTGCTGCTTTTCTGGGTCGCCGAACGGTATTTGAGTGAGAGGGCGCGTTATGAATAAGCAAGGCATGCTTGAACATCGCCTGCGGGCTGCGATGGCAAACTATCGCCACCGTGTGATCGCGACCGCTGCACTGAAGGCGCTGCCCACATTCCAGCTTGCGCTGATTGCCGCCCTCCTTGGCGAATTATCGTTGCCGCTCATGCTGGCAGGCAGTCTGGGCGTTTATCTCGTGTCCAGCGTTGTTTTGTTTGTTACCTCGCCCGCGCGCCATATCTCACCGGAAGCCTTCCTTCTGCATCTCAATCGCTCGGCGCCGGAGCTCGAGGAAAGTGCCCAGCTTTTTGCGCGTGAAACGGCAACTCTCAACCTCCTGCAACGCTTGCAGCGTGACAGGATCGCTCCGCATCTGGAGGCCTTGCTGGCAGCACCAAAACGCTGGCTGCCGGCCGTCGCACCGGCCTGGCCGCTTGTTGTGTCTGTGCTGTTGCTCGTGCTCGCGCTCACGCTTCATCTGGCTGGCCCTTTAACCCTGTTTAAACAGGCAGAAGGCCCGGACACTGCAACGGGCACAGGCCCTGTCACTGAGATTGAGGAAACCCCAAGCCTGCTGGGGGCGGAAATCACTGTCACGCCGCCGTCCTACACTACCCTGCCTGCAACAATGAGCCAAAGCCTTGATATATCGGCGCTGGAGGGCAGCGAGATTGTCATCAACGCGCGCTTCTCCGACCCTGATGCCACCTACCGGCTCAAACCGTCGCTTGGCGAGGCGATAAACTTCGAAGGTGCGACAAACACCGTCACGGCACGGCTGACTGCCTCGAGTACGTTCCTCTACCAGTTTGTGCAGGTGAAGGACGGCGAAGAGACACTGCTGGACGGTATTCACACCCTCACGGTGGAAAGAGACCAGAAACCTGCTGTCCGTATCATCGAGCCCAAATCGACGACGGTGGAGTTCGCGAAGAACGCAACACCAGTCTTCACACTTGTTGCACATATCAGCGATGATTTTGCCATTGCCTCGACCCAAATACTTGCCTCTGTCGCAAAAGGAACCGGCGAAGCGGTCAAGTTTCGCGATGAAGTGTTCGCGTTTGACCAGAGCGCTATCGGCGAACGGCAAGACGAATATGTAAAAAACTGGGACCTGCACAAGATTGGCATGGAGCCCGGTGACGAACTTTATTTCTCCGTTACAGCAACCGACAACCGTGAGCCCGAAGCCAATACTGTGAAGTCTGCCACGGTTATTGTGCGCTGGCTGGATGATGTGGAGACGCCGCTTGGCGCAGAGGGCATCGTCAGCGATTTCGTGCCGGAATATTTCAAGAGCCAACGGCAAATTATCATTGAGACAGAAAGACTTATCGCTGACAGGCCGGTGCTGGACGACACCACTTTCCGCCAGACATCCTATGGCCTCGGCCAGGCACAGAGCGATCTCAAGCAGCGTTACGGCCAGTATCTCGGCGACGAATTTGGCGAGGGGCCGGGCGACCAGCTTGCTGCCGTCTCTGATGCTGACGAGCACGAAGACCATGCCAAAGAAGAGCATGAAGATCATGAGGATGAAGCTGCGGAACGCCCGGAAATCGGCCATGACCACGGCAGTGAAAACACTGGCGGACGCTCGCTGACCGGCGCCGCGGAACTGGTGGCGCGTTTCGGCCACGCCCATGAGGACGCAGACATTGGACCCATCGCGAGACAGGACCCCAAAACCCTGATGAAAAAGGCTGTCAGCATCATGTGGCAGGCGGAACTGCACCTGATGCTCGCGGAGCCAGAGAAGGCATTACCCTTTGAATATGAAGCACTTAAGTTCCTCAAACTCGCCAAGCAAGCAGACCGCATATATGTGAAACGGCTGGGCTTCGAGCCACCTCCCGTCACTGAGGAACGCCGCCTGAGCGGTGACCTCTCCGAGATCGCCAGCTATGCCAAGGCAATCCCGCCAGAGGAGCGCTTCAGCACTGAGCAGGCGCTGATCCGCAAGGCCTTCCGTGTGGTCAATGAAAAGCAGAAACTCACGGACGACAACCGCACCACGCTCCAGATGATGAGCCGCTATTTCACCGCGGCCGCGCAGGAAAGGCCCGCCTTTATCGTGCATGCCGCCAATATAGAAAAAATGCTGATCGCAGAAACGGTTACGCCGGAGAACTGCAGCAATTGCCATAGTGCGGTCCAAGCCGCGCTTTGGGCGCTGCTGACACCGCCGGAGAGCCCGCCGGTGAAGGGCGGGGGTTATTACCTCGGTGACGATCCACTTGTTCTGAGCGGGGTTAAACAATGACAAGCTTGAGCTTTGCCTTGCCATATTACTGGCTGATCCCCGCCTGCCTCATTACAGCGGGTTCCCTTTGGCTATGCCTGCGCATGGTATTTGCCCGCCTGGCACCCTCCCCCCGCCGCAGGCTGGTCGCCGCCCTCAACATCCTGGCCCATGGCTGCGTGTTGTTGCTGCTTGCCGACCCGCAAGTTCCCTCGCATGAAGGCACCACCGTCACCCTTGTTACTGACAGCAGTGGTACTGAAATACTGTCGGCGCAGCAGCTATACCTGGCACCCTGGCTCCAGACACCCGGAACCACTGAAGGTAAATCGCTACCGAGCATATCAGCGCTAGCGTTTCTGGCACCGGAAGCAACCCAACTTCGTATCATCGGCGCGGGCCTGAACCGCGAGGACTGGCGCCACATTCCCGCTTTCTGGCGCGTCAACTGGGATGCCAGTGCAACGCCGGAAGGGCTGGTGGCCATCAACTGGCCGAAGCAGGTCAATGTCGGGGAAGAATGGGTGCTTTCCGGCCAACTGATGCTGCGTGAGAGCGATGCAAGCGATATTTTTACCGTTTCGCTCCGCGACCCTGCCGACAGGGAGGTTGCAGCCCGCAAGGTGAAAAACGGCGACCGTTTCATGCTGTCTGCCCGTACAGGAATCGGTGGCCCCCTCCTCTATTCAGTGCAACTGACCGACCGCGACGGCACGTTACTCCAGCAAGAGGCCGTACCGGTTGCCGTACACTCACTGCGCCCACCACGCATCCTCGTTGTCCAGTCATCACCAAGCTTCGAGACCCGGCATATGAGCAACTGGGCCAGCAGCTACGGTGCTGAACTTTATATTCACACCCGGATCAGCAAAGGACGATATCTGATCAGGTCAAACAATGAAGAAGCAGCGAAACATGCCAGTGATGCGCTTCCCGTTGATTTCCAGGCCTATGACATGGCCATCATGGATGGCCGCGCCTATCTCGATCTGGAGAGGGAGCAGAAATCCAGCCTTGAAGACGCAGTCAATGCCGGACTGGGCCTGATGATTGTCGCCGATAGCGCGCTTGTTGAAGCCACGCCCAGCGACCGGTCAAACCTGCTTGCCGCCTTCCATTTCGAAAAACAGGAAAAGGCCGGCAACTCGGCCCTGCCCGCATGGGAGGGTGCCCCGAAAGCAGAAATCTTCCTCCCTGTGCTACCGGTAGAGATCACCGCGACAGAGGGTAAAGTAATTGTCAGCGCGGCTGACGGATCAGCGATCAACGTGGTCACCTCATACGGGATGGGCCGGGTTTCAGTCTCCCGGCTGAGGCAGCGCTTTGCATGGGCGACCGCAGGTGAAACTGGCCTCTATACCTCGTATTGGGCACATATCCAGAAACAGGTCAGCCGAGTGGAAAGCCTTGGACGTCTTGTCCCGCATAGCAGTACGGAAATGACCTATGCCGGAAAAGCCGGCGCAATATGTGCCTTGAACGGCAGCAGCGGCGCTATTGCCTCGGTCGCACGCCTTGCCTATGAAGGTGAAGCGGAAGCAATACCGCTCTCGCCGGACAACGCAGGTTCAGGCCGCTTCTGCAGCACATATGTACCGACAGCGGCAGGCTGGCACACCCGCAGTCTACACCTTGCTGATGGCACACTAATCGACCAGGATCACTTTTACGCATTCGCGCAAACAGACTGGATATCAAACGAACAGTGGCAACGTATTCTCGCAACACAGGACCGCATTTCGAGGGCTGCAGAAGCCTCGGCGGAAGCACAGTTTGCCGCTTTGAAAAGCCTCGTCCGGCCCTTGTGGTTAGGCGTCATCTTTCTCTTCGCTGCAGCAGTTCTGTGGGCCGAGCGTAAAATTCCTTGACGGTAAGCTGTTATAGGCCGTTGAGCATCTGCCTTCGCGCCGTTAAGATACATCTGTTGGGACCTGCTTGCCATGGGGGATAAGATGCTCATCCGGTTGCTGACTGTTGCTGTCATTTCTCTATATGCCTGTGCGAGCGCAAAGGCAGATGAAATTCTGGTTGCTGACGACAACTTCAACACGTTCTTCTCGCAGGCAAAGCCTGGCGATGTCTTTGCCATCTATCCCGGTATCTACCGCCTGCCCTCCATTGTAGAGCTGAAGGCCAACGGCACTGCGGCGGCACCAATCACTGTCCGGCCGTCTACCGCAGGCAAAGTCATCATAGAGGTTCCTCGCGCTATTGGCTTCAAGGTGTTGGGCAGCTACTGGAATATCGAAGGCCTGGAGTTTGTTGGCGCCTGTGATACCGACAATGCCTGTGAGCATGCTTTCCAGATTGTGGGGGACGCAGACCATATCACAATCCGCAACACCCGCATGATTGACTTCAATGCCGCCATCAAAGGCAACGGCACCATCGAAGCAGACGTGCAGCAGTTCCCCGACTATGTCACCATCGAAGACAATTACATCTACAACCGTCGGCCGCGTAACACCGGCAACCCGGTCACACCAATCGATGTCGTTGGTGGCCGCTTCTGGCAAATCAAGCACAATTTCATAGCCGACTTCGCCAAGGCCGGTGGCAACCATATCAGTTATGCGGCGTTTCTGAAGGGCAACTCCGACAATGGACTGTTTGAACGCAACCTCGTGATCTGTGAGTGGCGACATCAGGGTGGTGTGCGCCTGGGACTATCCTTTGGCGGCGGTGGTGTTACCGACCCGAGATTCTGTCAGGGCAAGTCCTGCAAAATCCAGCATTACAAGGGGGTAATGCGCTCCAACATCATCATGAACTGCCCCGCAGACGTAGGCATTTATCTTAACAACGCCGCGAACACAAAAATCGTCAACAATACCATTCTCAACACAGCCGGCGTCGATGTGCGCTTCAACGGCAGCTTCGCGCTTCTTGCCAACAATATCATCGAAGGCCGCATTAAGGGCCGCGATGACGGCCGCTTCCGCGAAGTGAACAATGTCGTTGAAGAGGACCTCGACGATTTTTTCCCCAATCTCAAGGATTTCGACCTCTCTCCGCTTGAGCCAGAGGACCTGATGCGTGCTGCGGAGGGCTACGAGGGCGTTGATTTCTGTTCGGGCCGCCAGCAGGAACAATGGGTCGGTGCCATTGCACATCCTGCAAAGTGCAACATTCCCGCCATGCTGTCGGATGTCATCGCGAACGAGTAGTCGCTTTCCGCTCCTGGAAATTCATAAAAACAGCCAATTTCTGGGCAAAAAACCGGATTCTATGCGCTGATCTCTAAAATTTTAACGGAATATTGAAAGTTGTGCTGTTAGATGTCATTCATCGATAGTCCTCGAGGGGGACTTTTGAAATGAACAAGAAACACAAGCGGCTAACAGCACAATGACAGCGACAGATAAATTTTGGGGATTTTTTCTGGTCTTTCTAGCAGTCCCCGCTGCCTTCATCGCCTATTTCCAAGCAATCGAAGTCGCGGTTGCGATCTCCGTATTTGTAGGGATTGCCGGAATTCGCATTCTCTCGAGACAAAAACGTCGTTGCCACGCCTGTGGCCACATTTTCAACCTGGACGTGAGCAAGTTCATTAGGTTGCAACGGAAAAAGCTCGACTGCCCGCGTTGTCAGACGCGCATACGCAAGTCGATCTGAACGGCTAAAAAACGTCGCCCTAAAATGCGGGCGACGCCTGTTCCCTCAATCTCAGAATCTGACTGACCTGCTCGTAATCGAGCGCTGTATCGACGTCGATTGCGGCTTCCGCGAACGGCAGACGAACAGCATTTGCGCTGACACCGAGCACACGTGATGCGCGCTCAAAGGCCTGATCCACGGTGAAGCGTTTGAAAAGCAGCCCGAACAGATTGCGGTAGCCAAAGGCTTTGAAAAGCTGCCATGGCTTTTTCCGCTTCTGCTCAATCGCGCGCCAGAAATCAAGCACCGGCAAAGCCTCACCTGACATGAAAGCAAAAAGATTGGCGCCCGAAAGCTGCGTTTCCTTGAACGGCAAATAGGTGCGTTTGGAACCAGGGTGCGCGGCTTCAAGGTAAGCGCGTTCTACAAAGCCAACGGCCAACCCTCGCTGTGCGCGCGCGTCGGCACAAAATTTGTTCACCATCTCGGGCGTCAGCAATGCGTGATCCGCAGTGGTCACCAGATAGGGCCAGTCAGCGTTGGCCGCCTTGATGGCAGCACCGACACTGCAGCAAATCGTATCCGCGCAGGGTAGGATTTCAATGTCAACGTCCCCGACTTCCTCCTGAAGGGTCGGACAAGCGTCAAAGAGCAGTTCCGGCTCGTCGAAAACGATGACGATGCGTTTCACCGACCCCGAAAACGCCAGTGCCTTCGCGACCCTGGACACCATGACTTCGCCGCAAATGGGCACCAAAGCCTTGTATTGCCCACCGATCAGTGCCGCGACAGGGTCATCGACCCGGCGCGTGCCTGCAAGGATAATAGCGGTGAAATCTTTGCGATCCCGTTTTTCGGATGTTCGCTGGTCTACTTTGTTCTGCCAGCCGGGAAGTGTCTTAGCCTCGAACTCAAACATGGCTATTTCGTTCATGTACCCCTGTCCCCCTATTAAACCCCTGAGCGGAAAGTCCGCTCGCTACTATAAACTACGGCCACTCCCCCAAGCGCCGTTTAACACTTTTGTCACATTATCCTTAGCGGTTTAATTGCTGAAAGGCAATGTAATGCTCAGTATTTCTATGTTTCAGCGACAGTCGTATCCAGCTTGCGCCTCCACAAGGACAGCCAGAAAAGCGCGACAAGCCAGCTCGCCACCACATCGGTCGGCCAGTGTACGCCCAGGTACAGCCGGCTCAGTCCCGTCGCAACTGCAATTATTGAAACAAGCATCAAGCAAGGTTTCCGCATGCTTTCCGCTAGAAATGGCCGGATAAGAAAGTAGACGATGAGATAAATCGCCAGCGCCCTGATTGCGTGTCCGCTCGGGAAACTGTTCGATGATACATGAACAAGGTGCTCAACAATGTCGGGACGTGCCCGCCCGAACAGCACCTTCAGAAGCGGGCTGAGAAGAAAAAGCCCCGTGATTGCCAGTGCGCCGTATAGGGCATGGGCACGCCGTCCCCGATAGAGAAGCCAGGCGATTGTCGCAAGTGACAGGGCCAAAAGCGTAATTGTATCGCCAAGGTGGGTTACACCCGTGACCAATGTGATGGCAGCGCTCCCCCCGATGGGCATGAGGTTTGCGTCCCGAAAGACGAGCAGCCCCCAACGGTCAAAACCGTCGAGAACACCTGAGAAGGTAAGAACCATCCAGATCGCGAAAAGCGCAAGTGGCAGGAGTGCCTGCCGTATGACCTGATATGCCATTTATCGGCTCCCGTGTTCGGCACGTCGGATGAAATAGAAGAGATTCGGATTTCGGATCTGCCCCTGCACTGCCCAGAAGCGGTCTGTGGCGATGACATCCAGCCCGAGCGCATAGATGTCAAGGTAGCGGCTGTCGTCGCCACTTTCTGCCAGCTCTTTGTCGAGTGAGAAGGTGCCAGTGATGGTCCGCCATCCTTCGGCATGCACCGCCGCGTAAAACTCAGGAGAGCTGAGGCGCGTGCCGGTCCAGGCGATAATCTTGTCCTGCGCGATGCCGCTCGCCTTCACCGCGGCAATATCCTCGGCGTCATACATGGAAATCGTCTGCATCATCCAGGGCGCAATCTGGTGAAAGGCCTTTGCCTGTTCAAGGGTGTAGGTTATGGCGACGGCATAGTCTTCCGCCCCTGCCGCCTTCACTTCTGCCGCGACCCTGGCAAAATCAGTCCCCCGTTTGATATCGAGTGTCAGAATCGCTTTGCCGATGGACCACCTGAGTGCTTCGCGCAGCGTCGGCACCTTGAAGGCCGTTGCCTGCCCGTCATTATCGATCAGCAGGAGTTGATTGATTTCGGCCAAGGTCTTGTCGCCGACGGCACCTTGCCCCGTTGTTGTCCGGTCGAGCGTATCGTCGTGCATCAATACAAGCGTGCCGTCCTGCAACTGCGCAACGTCCACTTCCATCAGCCCGAATCCGTAGCGCAGCGCGTTATCCATCGTCTCGATCGCGTTTTCCGGGTATCCCGGTGCTGGCCCACCCCGGTGATGGCTCACGAGCGGCACGCGCATGGGATGGTAGGCGAAGAAATCATCAAGCCCGCCCCTGGGGACCTCGATATAATAGCGAACGTCAGGATCTGCCGGTGCCGGCACCGTCTCGGCAGCTACGCTCCAGGCGAGCCCGATGACAGGCCACAACAGTGCAAAGGACCTCAGAAATTTCAGCATCAAGGAATACCCCGTTTAAAATATCACATGACTTGACCAAGCTCAGTTAAGGCACGAAGCTAGGACATATTTCAACCGATTTACCGAGAAATTTGATGTCTGATACCTATTCCATGGACGACCTGCTGCACATCATGGCGCGCCTGCGCGACAAGGAGAACGGCTGCCCGTGGGACGTGGAGCAAACGTTCGACACCATCGCGCCCTACACGATCGAGGAAGCCTATGAGGTTGACGAAGCCATCCGTGCAGGCGACATGTCTGCCCTCAAGGATGAACTGGGGGATCTGCTGTTCCAGGCTGTGTTTCATGCCCAGATGGCAACGGAGGCTAAGCTATTCTCCTTCGCGGATGTCGTGCAGAATGTCAGCGAAAAAATGGTACGCAGGCACCCGCATGTGTTTGGCGAAGCCGATATCGCGACCGCAGACGCGCAAGTGAGCGCTTGGGAGGTACAAAAAGCCCGTGAACGTGAGAGGAAAGCCGCAAGCGAGGGCCGCCAACCGTCAGTGCTCGACGGCGTTTCCATCAGCCTGCCAGCCCTGCTTCGTGCTGTGAAGTTGCAGAAGCGCGCTGCGCGCGTCGGCTTCGACTGGCCCGACACCTCGGATGTGCTCAAGAAGATGCAGGAGGAAGCGGCCGAGCTTGTTGAAGAGGTACGCCGCGAAAATCCTGACCATAGCCGTATCAAGGAGGAAATGGGCGACCTGCTGTTTGTCATGGCGAACCTTGCCCGCCACCTAGATGTTGACCCTGAAGAAGCGCTACGCGGCACCAACGCAAAGTTCGAGCGCCGCTTTCATAGAATTGAAGAACTTCTTGATCAAAAAGGAAAAAGGCCGGAGGATTCCGACCTTGAAGAGATGGATTCCCTTTGGAATGTCGCGAAGGCGGAAGAAAAGGCAGCGCAGTAATTAGCCGCGCTGCCGGCTCTTGTATTTCGCCCAGGCAACAGGATCAACATAGACCTCATAGTGAATGGCGCTATCGCCATGCTTTTCAACCACAATACGGCTGTTGGCATGCAGCCATGCCTGCGTCGCGCCCTCACTATAGGGTACATCCACTTTCAGCAGCATGTCAGCCCGGCTGAGCATCAGGTCGATAGCTTCAAGCAGACGGTCGCACCCGTCACCGGTGAGGCCGGAGATGGCCACCACACGTTCCTGCCGTCCGTCGAGCGTGACAAGCGCATCGCGTTCTTCCTTGGACATGAGATCGATCTTGTTCAGCGCCTCAATGAAAGGTGTGCCTTCGCCCTCTTCCGTCAGCTCGACACCCAACTCCTTCAGCACCGCTTCCACGTCCCGCTTCTGAATGTTGCTGTCGGGGTGTGAGGCGTCGCGGACGTGCACGATCAGATCAGCCTCGCACACTTCCTCAAGCGTCGCCCGGAAGGCCGCCACCAGCGTCGTCGGCAGCTCGGAGATGAAGCCAACAGTGTCGGACATGATGATCCGGCGTCCGCCGTCAAACTCAACCGCCCGCATGGTCGGATCGAGGGTCGCAAACAACATATCCTCAGCCAGGACTTCCGCCTTGGTCAGCCGGTTGAAGAGCGTCGATTTTCCAGAGTTTGTATAGCCCACAAGCGCCACGATCGGGTACGGCGCTTTCTGGCGCTGCGCCCGGTGCAGGGTGCGTGTACGCGTCACCTGCTCCAGTTGCCGCTTGATCCGGGTAATGCGGTCGGCGATGATTCGCCTGTCGGCCTCGATCTGCGTTTCACCGGGGCCGCCCATGAAACCGGAACCGCCACGCTGGCGCTCCAGGTGGGTCCAGGACCGCACGAGCCGGCTCTTCTGATATTCGAGGTGCGCGAGCTCAACCTGAAGCTCACCTTCTTTGGTGCTCGCACGTGCGCCAAAAATCTCGAGGATCAGCGCCGTACGGTCGATGACCTTGGTCTTCGTCTCGCGTTCAAGGTTGCGCTGCTGGCCCGGGCTCAATTCACAATCAAAGATCAGGAGATCAATCTCGTGCTCGGCAACGAACTCTTTCAGCTCGTCGATTTTGCCGGTGCCGATAAGCGTAGCAGGCCGCCGCTCACGCAGGGGCACAATTTCACCACCAACAAGTTCAATATCGATTGCCAGAGCAAGGCCCTTTGCCTCCTCCAGCCGCGCTTCCGGCGAGCGTTTCAAATGGGATGTGTCAGCGCGATCACGCACAAAGGGGTGTACAACATACACCCGTTGCTTGGCTTCCTGATCTTGCAGGTAGCCAAGTCCTTCTGTCGACCAGCCGCCACCCGGCCGCTCGGCCGAACGGTCTTCAGTCTTGCTCGCCAATTAACCCTCTAGGTCTTTTTCCGGCTCGAAAAGTTGTACTGGGCCGGAAGGCATCACAGTCGAAATTGCATGCTTGTAAACAAGCTGAGAATGTCCGTCCCGGCGCAACAACACACAGAAGTTGTCGAACCAGGTGATAACTCCCTGAAGTTTAACACCATTGACTAAAAACACCGTTACCGGCGTCTTGGATTTGCGAACGGCATTGAGGAAGACGTCCTGGAGGTTCTGATTTTTTTCTGACATGGACTGTCCGTTTTCTTTATTGGTTTTCTCGTTATATCAGCCTTAAGAGCGATAGCCCGCACCACCTTTTTTTATGCTCCGGTAAAGCCATAGTTTTTCCCGTCACCGGCGATTGCGCGCGGTTACATATATGTCAGACGTTGCCGTAATCGGTCAACAGACTTTACGATAATTATCCGCGCCACATGGATTTTGCGAACAGGGCAAGAAACAGCGAGGCTTCAACACGCCCAATCAGCATCAAAAACGACAACAACATATAGTCCCCGTCTCGCAGACCTGAGAAACCTGGGAAATAGGGATCGATGACCCCAGCAAGCGGTGCAGATAGGGTCAGGGAAGACAGCGTCAGCGCAACAGCCTCCTGAAAGCTGATGCCCAAAATCCCAAGCGTGAGCGCGCCCATGCAAAAAAGAAATACAAAACCACCCAGCAGAAGCCAGACGGCCTCGATATCTTTGGCCTGAACAGGCTGCCCGTCATACTTCTGTGTTCGAACACCATGCGGGTGTGCAAGGCGGTCCACCTCGCTGCGCCCCAGCATATAGACGACCCCTGCCCTTAGCTGCTTCAGCCCGCCCGATGTGCTCGCCACCGATCCGCCAACACAGGTCAGCAGGATAATGATGATGGCAGATGGCAATCCGCCACCGATACCCGGATCATACTGGGTTTGAAACCCCGTCGTTGAGAGCGCAGAGAACGATGCAAACAGGCTGCCCCAAAGGGACCCGGCATCAAAGCGCCCGGATAGCAGGAAAAGCATCAACGTGCCTGCGCCAGCCATAAACAGCAACGATCGCACCTCGAAGCCAAACGTGCCCTCCAGCTTCAACTGTTTGAGCCGGGCATAATGCATGTCCCAGTTCATGATGGCCACGAGCGAGAAAACCAGCACAACGAATTGCGCCCAGCCCTGTGCCAGAACATGGCCGGTATCCGGAGAAATCCCTGTGGTGCTGATCGTTGCCATTGCCAGCATCGCCGCGTCGCCAAAACTTTCGCCGCCAAACATCAGCATAAGGCAACATAAGGCAGTCATGAACATATAGAGCGGAAACAGTGACTGAGCCGTAGAGCGCAGCCGAGGATAGCCCTTGTCACTGTCGCCATAGGGCAAGGCGGACCGGTGAAGCTGCAGGCCGCCGCTGTTCAGCGCACTCAAAAGCGAGAGAGTGAGGCATATTGCCATGAAGCCGCCCAACCACGCGGCTAGAAGACGCCAGAGCTGGAGCGAGCGGATTTCTTCCACGGCACCCTCATAGGCGCTACCTCCTGTCGTGGTGATCAGGCTCATGCCTTCATAGAAGGCTGGCACAACCCCCAGATCGGGAAACAGAAAAAAGAATGGCAAGCCGGTTGTGAAAGCGAGACATATACCACCCACAATCGGCAACAAGATGGTCAGCTTGCGCATGCGCACACGCTCGGACGAGCGAAAGCCGAGATAGAGCGAGCCCCCAACCAGCAGCACAATCGACATGGACGCGAAGAAACTGCTGGCCGCACCCCATTCGCCAAGGAAAAGAGCGACAAAAAACGGCACAAGCTGCGCCAATGCCAGGATGATGATCCAGCAGCCAATCAGGAAAAAGAGGCGGCTTGTCCACATGGCGCAGGGTCAGAACAGGTCCGCACGGGCGGAGAACAGCTGCTCGATTTTCCTCACTGCCTCCGACAGCGCCAGAATTACCACACGGTCGCCCCCCTGAAGCATGGTATCGGAATGCGGCACGATCGCCTCGTCCTCCCGCACAATCATGCCGAACTTTACGTCACCGTGCAGGCGCAATTCGCCAATGGTCTTGCCGGCAACGACAGACCCCTCGATGACCTCCGCCTCGATGATTTCGGCCTTGCCTTCGAAGATGCTGTAAAGGTCCCTGATCCGGCCGCGGCGGATATGGCGCACGATCGATGAAACCGTGGTTTCGCGCGGGTCGAGCGCCACGTCGATGCCAAGCGAGCCGACAAGACTTGCATAGATCGGGTTGTTCATCAGCGTGATGGCGCGCGGGCAGCCCTGCTGCTTCGCAAGCAGCGAGGAGAGGATGTTCACCTCATCATCATTTGCGACGGAGACAATGGTGTCGGCTTGCGAGATGTTGGCTTCCTGAAGGATTTCACGGTCAAGCGCATCACCGTTGATCACCACAGCATGTTTGAGCTTCTCCGCGATCAGGGCCGCACGTTCCTTGTCAAACTCAATAATCTTGACGTTGGTTTTGGCGTTGTCCTCAAGCAGGCGGGCGAGGAACAGGCCGATATTGCCGCCGCCCACAATCACCAGGCGCTGTGCAGCTTTCTCCTCGTGTCCGAAGACAGCCATCGCCCTATCGGACATATTGGCGTCAACGGCGATATAGATCGCATCACCAGCCTGCAACTGGTCATCGCTGCGCGGCACAAAAATCTTGTTCGCGCGCACCACCGACATCACGGTGGTCTGCAGGTTAGGGAAAAGCTCGGTCAACTGGCGCAAGGGCGTCTCAACAACCGGACAGTTTTCATCGAGCACAAGACCGATCAGGCGCACTTTGCCGTCCACAAAAGGCACCATATTGAAGGCGCCGGGCACCTGAAGGCGGCGATGAAGCGCCTGCGCAACCTCAAGCTCGGGCGAGATGATCACGTCAATCGGCATGTTATCGCGCGAGAAAAGGTCTGCCCACATCGGCTTGAGATAGGTCTGGTTCCTAATGCGCGCCACCTTGGTCGGCACGCTGAAGAGCGAGCTTGCCACCTGGCAGGCCACCATATTCACTTCGTCCGACCAGGTAACCGCTACGATGAGCTCCGCATCGGCCGCCCCCGCTTTTGCGAGCATGGACGGGTCGGACGCATGACCCACAAGCGCCTGAATGTCGAGCGATTCACTGATTTTGCGGATGAGCTCGGGCGACCGGTCGATGACGGTTACATCATTCTGCTGGTCAGCAAGGTGCTTCGCGATATTGAAGCCAACTTGCCCCGCGCCACAAACTATTACTTTCATAAACTTATACCATTTCCCTAAAGCATAAGATCAGATAATTACTCGATCTCGTCACCCTTGCCACCGGTCAGACCGAGCGACTTGAGTTTCCGGTGCAGTGCGGAACGCTCCATGCCGATAAAGGCTGCTGTACGGGAGATGTTGCCGCTGAACCTGTTGATTTGCACCTTCAGATATTCCCGTTCAAACGCCTCGCGCGCTTCTCTCAGCGGCGTGGTCATAATGGCGCTATTGCCACCGGAGTGCAACAGATCGCTTGACCCGACGCGGATCTCCTGTGGCAGTTGCTCTGCGCCGATCTCACCGTCAAACTCGTCCGAGCCCATGATAACGAGCCGTTCCATGATGTTCTTGAGCTGGCGCACGTTGCCCGGCCAGTCATAGGATTGCAGCGCCGCGATGGCATCGTCCGCGAGCCGGACCTTCGGGCGGCCGGTTGCTTCCGCAAGCGCATCAAGGAAATTCTGTGCCAGCAGCGGGATATCCTCCCGACGTTCCGCAAGCGACGCCATTTTGAGCGGCACAACATTCAGCCGGTGGTAAAGGTCTTCGCGGAAGGTGCCCTCACGGATTTCAGATTGCAGATCCTTGCTCGTGGCCGATATCACCCGTACGTCCACCTTGACGCCGGTGTTGCCGCCAACCCGCTCAAAGGCCTGGTCGGTCAGGACACGCAGGATTTTCGCCTGTGTCGGCAACGGCATATCACCGACTTCGTCGATAAACAAGGTGCCGCCGTGCGCGCGCTCAAACAGGCCGGTCTTGACGACACCGCCGTTTTGTTCGACGCCAAACAGTTCCTGTTCCATCCGGTGCGGCTCCATCGAAGCGGCGCTGACCACAACAAAGGCACCACCCGCCCGGTGCGAGCGAGCGTGAATTTGCCGTGCTGCCACTTCCTTGCCAGACCCCGACGGGCCGTGAATCAGCACCCGGCTGTTGGTGGAGGCAACCTTCTCAATATTCTGGCGCACGGTGTTGATCGCGTGGCTCTTGCCAGTGATATCAACCGAAAATGCAGAGCGCTTTTTCAGCTCTTCGTTTTCACGGCGTAGCCGGTCAGCCTCCGTCGCACGCTGGATGGTCAAGAGCAGATGTTCGGCCTCGAAAGGCTTCTCGATAAAGTCGTAGGCACCTTTCTTGATAGCCGCGACAGCGGTTTCGATATTGCCGTGCCCGCTGATTACCACCACAGGCAGGTCGCGGTGCCGCGACTTCACGAGCTCAAGGATCTCCAGGCCATCGAGCTTGCTGCCCTGCAGCCAGATATCCAGCACCATCAGGGACGGTAGCCGGGCTTCAATTTCTGCCAGACCACTGTCGCTGTCGTGTGCGGTACGCGTGCTATACCCCTCATCCTCAAGGATGCCGGAAACCAGCTCACGAATATCTTCCTCGTCATCAATAATGAGAATATCAAGTGCCATATCTGGCAAGCTCCCTAGTATCTACTCTGCGGCCGCCGGGCCGCTCTTTTTGTTTTTTTCATTGTCTTCGACGTCGTCTGACCTCAAAGCACGCTTCTCAAGCGCACTATGCGAGAAGACAAGCACAGCCCGCGCGCCCAAGGGCGCCCGGTCGGCAATCCGTGCAATGCCGCCGTGTTCTTCCATGATCCGCCGAACGATGGCGAGGCCAAGGCCTGTGCCCTTCGCCCGTGTGGTTACATATGGCTCCATCAACCGGTCTTTCTGGTCCTGTGGCAAGCCAAGCCCGTTATCATCGACACGAATTTCGGTACGGTCCTTGTCCTGGATCAAATCCACCTTGATCAGGCCGGGCTCAACAGTGTCCGCGCCGCTTTCCATATCCCGTTCAACACGTGCAGTCACAGATTCCACAGCGTTTTTCAGGATATTTGTCAGTGCCTGCCCTACCAGGCGGCCGTCACATTTGATCGGCTCAATATGCTCTGGCATCCGCGTGGTAAACTGAATGCGGCTTGCCGCCACATCCTGCAGGAAAACAGCCTGCTTCAGCACATCCGCAATGTCGGTTTCCTTCAGGATTGGCGCCGGCATGCGCGCAAAGGACGAGAACTCGTCAACCATGCGCCTGAGGTCGCCAACCTGTCGGATGATCGTATCGGTACACTGACTGAACACCTTGGTATCGCTGGCAATTTCCTTGAGGTATTTGCGCTTCAGCCGCTCGGCTGAAAGCTGGATCGGTGTCAGCGGGTTCTTGATCTCATGGGCAATACGGCGGGCGACATCTGCCCAAGCAGCCGTGCGCTGGTCAGCGAGTTGTTCGGTCAGGTCGTCGAAGGTAATGACATAGCCGCCAATGCCGTCAGTCCCACTCAAGCCACGCTCGACGAATACCCGCACAAGCAAGGTACGGGTTTCCCCCTTCACATCAATCAGCACCTGCCCTTTAACCTCCCCTGCCGCGCTCTCTTCCGCTTGGCGGAGGAGTTCGCTGAACTCAGGCACGGTGTCCTGCAGGCGTTTGCCAGTGAGATCCTCGTAAGCAACACCAAGAAGGTTGGCGGCGGAGCGGTTCGGCAGGAACACCGTGCCATCCTGCTGCAAGCCAATCACACCAGCGGAAACCCCTTCAAGAACTTCCTCAAGGAAGCGGCGGCGCTCATCCAGTTCGCGGTTCGCTTCAATGAGTGCATCCTGATGGCGGGCAATCTGGTCGGTCATGCGGTTGAACGCACGGCTCAGCATGCCTACCTCGTCGCTTGTTGGCGGGCTTGGCACCCGAGCAGCCAGGTCGCCCTGCCCCACACGCTCGGCGGCATCCACAAGGTTCGAGAGCGGTGTTACAAGCCGCGCGGAAAACCAGAGCCCGATCCAGATGGCCGCAAGCAGAATCAGCAATGCCACGATGATGAACACCACATTGAACTGAAGCTGGATATTGCTTCGCTGACCCTCGAGGCTTTCATAGTCCGCAACCGCTGACCGTGTGGCCTGCAGGTAGCCAAGCACCTGGGGGTCAAGGTCCCGAGCGATATAAAGATAGGTCGGGCGCAGGAAACCGTTGAGTTTGGTCATGCCGACCACGGTATTGTCCGCCGTGTTGGAGGCCACAAAGGTACCGTCCTGCCGCACGCGGTCGAGCATGCTTTTTTGCAGCCGCGACGTTGTCAGCGCCAGTCCCTGGTTTGCGCGGGCGACAACTGCACCCTCGGTATCGAGGTCCTGCATTTCGATCAGCAAGACCTCCGACAGCAACCGGGTATTAAGCGCACTGTATGCGACCTGCTGCAATGTCATGCTGTCAGTCTGCTGGAGCGGCGTGAGCCGATTGAAGGCAAGCGCAATGGCCTGCATGTCCTTCTCGATCGAGGCCCGGTGCTCAATCATGTAGGTTTCAGCCACCTCGAGCGAGTTATTAAGCGCCGAGCGCACCTTCTCACTGAACCAGGACTGGATGCCAAATTCGAGGAAGAGCGCAGAAAACACAGTCATGATGATCGGCGGCACAATCGCAATTGCGATGAAAAACCCCGTCACCCGGGTCTGAAGCCGTGAACCGGCGGCCATGCCCTTGCGGGAAAGCCAAAGCCTTACAAACCAGCGTCCGATCGAAACGCCGAGTGCAAGCAAAAGCGCCAGGTTGATCGCCAGCAGAACCCGCATGGTACGACCGGAGGCGAGCTCAAACGGCCCGGACTTGCGTGACATGACGATATAGGTGGTAATGGCTGAAATCACAGCCAGTACAGACAGCAGGATTTCTATACGGCCTGCCAGCTTAAGTCGCCGTGCCCAAAGCATAAATTTTGCCCAACGGCGGTTTGGCAGCTTCGGTGCCCCCGCAGTCATTTCAGGCGTTTCTGACGGCTTATTCTTCGACATGCGCCCTATGATGCATATTTGCCACTATTGTTCCAGATATATCACACACTGAAATGCAAATGTGGCAAAGTTTAGGGCGTGCGCGGGTGCACGGAGATATCCAGTTCGCGGATTTTTTTCCGGAGCGTATTCCGGTTCAAGCCCAGGAGTTCCGCGGCCTTCACCTGATTTCCGCTTGTCACCTGCAACACCTTCTGGATCAGCGGGCGCTCCACTTCGCGCAGGATACGCTGGTACAGCCCCGCTGGCGGCAGGCCATCCTCGTGGTAATCAAAATATTGGTCCAGATGCAGACGGATGGTCTGGCCAAGGTTGCCCCCTGTCACGTCCGCCATGATGCTCATCGGCCCACCTGCCATCTCGGAGGTGGAGCGGTCAAACTCCGCCTTGATGACGGACCCGCTGATTTCTTTACCCGGATAAAGCGCGCAGATACGCTGCAACAGGTTCTCGAGCTCGCGCACGTTGCCGGGCCAGTCAAAAGACTGCAGTGCCTTCTTGGCACCGTCCGTCAGCCTTTTCTGCGGTAAGCCCTTGTCCATGGCCTTCCGCAGGAAATGCTCCGCAAGATCCGGGATGTCGCCCGGGCGCTCGCGAAGCGGCGGCAGCGAGATTGGCACCACGTTCAAGCGGAAGAACAGATCCTCCCTGAAATCGCCCTCGCGCACCATGGCCTGCAGGCTGCGGTTGGTTGCCGCAATGATGCGCACGTCCGCCTTGATGCTCTTCTGGCCACCGACAGTGCGATATTCGCCTTCCTGCAAAACACGCAGAAGCCGCGTCTGCGCCTCGAGCGGCATGTCACCAATCTCGTCAAGGAACAGCGTGCCGCCCTTCGCCTGGCCGAACCGGCCAAGGGTACGTGTTTCGGCACCAGTGAATGCGCCGCGTTCGTGACCAAACAGCTCACTTTCGATCAACTCGCGCGGGATTGCCGCCATATTCACGGGCACAAAGGGGTTATTGGCGCGGGGCCCATGCGCATGCAGCGCGCGCGCCACCAATTCCTTACCGGTCCCGCTTTCACCCGTGACCATGACGGTAAGGTCGGTTTTCACCACGCGAGCCATAGTCCTGTATATTTCCTGCATGGCCTGCGAGCGACCGATCAGGATATTTTCGTCTCGCTCCAGATCGCTCGCGACAAGGGTGGATTTTTCCTTAAGTGCCTTCTTAACAATTGATATCAACTCATCGATATCAAAGGGTTTTGGTAGATAATCAAAAGCGCCATTATTGGTCGCCGCCATCGCGGTTGAAAGGGTATTCTGCGCGCTCATGATGACGAAAGGCAACTCCGGTCGCACTTCAATCAGCCCCGGAAGCGCGTCAAGGCCGCTCCCTGACGGCATCATGACGTCGGAGATCACGACGTCACCCTGCCCGCGCTCGACAAGCCGCCGGAGCTCGGGCAGGTCATCTGCCTCGATTACCTGCCAGCCTTCCTGGCGCAGGGCTTCGCCCACGACAACACGAATGGCAAGATCGTCATCTGCAACGATGATCGAAGCTTTAGTTCTCGTCACGTTTCATATCCTCTTCAAGCGCAAGCTGAACCTTGAAATGCGCGCCACCTTGAGGGTGGTTATCGCAAGTCACCGTGCCCTCCATATCGCTGACATACCGGGCAACAAGCGCAAGGCCCAGCCCCGTACCGCCCTCTTTGCCACTGACAAAGGGGTCAAAGAGATGGCCGCGCAAGTGCCCTGGAATGCCCGGGCCATTGTCTTGCACTGTGACCTCGACCGGCAGGCGGATACGCTCGCCCGTGCGGCCGGTCAACCAGATACCATGGCGATAGGCGGTGGTAATTGTGATATCGGCGTCCGCACCCGCCGCTTCGACGGCATTCTTGATCAGATTCAGGAAAACCTGCACCAGCCGGTCATAGTTGCCAAAGACGGGCGGCAAGGACGGGTCAAAACGTGGCCGGAAGGAGCATTTAGCACCAAAGCCGGCAACTGCCACGCTGAGCACATGGTCAAGCACCTCGTGGATATTCACCGCCTCATTGGTATGGGCGTGAGGCGAGCTGAAGGTCTCCAACTCATCAACAAGCCCTTTGATGCGGTCCACTTCCTTGACGATCAATTCTGTCAGACGAATATTTTTGCTGTCCTGCGCTCGCGCCATGAGCTGGGCAGCGCCCCTGATGCCGGACAACGGGTTTTTGATCTCATGTGCCAGCATCGACGCCAGACCGCTGACAGAACGTGCCGCAGCTTCCATTTCCGCCCGTTTCTCAAGAAACGCGGTGATACGGCGTGGCTGAACGGAGAGAATGATATAGTCGCCCTCCGCGTGCGGATGGGCGTGCATGTCCATAAGTTCGATATCGCCGATGGGCGGCATGACAGAGACATCATAGCTGTTCAGGGGTGTGTTCTCTTCGCGCGCGCGGCTAACGAGCCCGTCGGCGGCGTAACCAACACCTCTCAGATGCGCAATAGGGCTTCCGCACAAACCTTCACGGCTGCGCTCAAAGATGGTTTCCGCCTGCGCATAGACATCTTCGATCAGGTTATCGGGACCAACAAGAAAGATAGCCTGGCTCAGGCTGTACAAGACATCCTGAACCTCCAAGCCCCCCGAACTGCCCCCCTTTTTGCCCATCAGGCCGCCATCTGTTCACAGAGCGGCAGATAAAAGTCCCTGAGAGCCTTCTTGACTTCCGCCGGATCATCCATTCGGTTGATCTCATTACGGAAATCTGCGGAGCTATGCAGCCCCTTGGTATACCAACCAAGGTGCTTGCGCGCGATACGCACACCACCTTCAACACCGTAGTGGTGCAGCATCTCTTCATAGTGCTCAAGCACTGTGTTCATCTGGTCTTCAAGGTCCGGGTCGGCAATACGCTCGCCCGTACGCAGGTATGTCATGACCTGATTGATGAGCCACGGCTTGCCATAACAACCACGGCCAATCATCACGCCGTCTGCGCCGGAATCGGCAAGCGCCTGATCGGCGTCTTCAAAGGTATTGATGTCACCATTGACGATAACCGGAAGGTTGACCGCTTGTTTCACAATGCCAACCTTCTTCCAGTTGGCGTGACCGCGATACATCTGGCAGCGCGTGCGGCCATGCACCACGATCATCTTGATACCCGCCTGTTCGGCAATCTTGGCAAGCTCCGGCGCGTTGAAGCTGGCGTCATCCCAACCAAGGCGCATCTTGAGCGTTACCGGCAGCGAAACCGCGTTCACGGTTGCATGGATAAGCTCCCCGGCGTGGTCAAGGTCGCGCATCAGCGCGGAGCCGGCATGACCGTTCACAACTTTCTTCACCGGACAGCCCATGTTGATGTCGATGATGGCAGCACCGCGGTCTTCATTCAGTTTGGCAGCCTGTGCCATTTTCTCACCTTCACAACCGGCGAGCTGAACCGACATCGGAAATTCTTCCGCGCAGTTGGTCGACATTTTCATGCTGCTTTGGGTCGCGCGGATCATAGCCTCGGACGCAATCATCTCAGACACAACAAGGCCTGCACCATAGCGTTTCACGAGACGCCGAAACGGCATATCCGTCACACCCGACATGGGTGCGAGAATAACTGGATCTTTGATTTCCACCGGTCCAATGTTAAGAGCCATCAATCTTTACCTAGTTTTACGCGTCACTGCCTAAATATTGGGCACAGCTTATGCCAGAAGTTATGACAAAAAGCCAGACTCAGATTACGCAACCGAGCCAGCACAAAATTGCAGTGCTTGTCGTTGCCGCCGGCCGCGGTTCCCGCGCCGGTGGCGGCCTGCCGAAACAGTACCGGAGCTTGGCGGGGAAAATGGTGCTTACCCGCACCGTGGAGGCGGTTGCGAGTGCCTGCCCGGGCGCCCTTGTGCAGGCAGTTATCCACCCGGACGACAAGGCCCACTATGATAGTGCATCAGAAAATATGTCCCTTTTGGCACCTGTTTTCGGCGGTGAAAGCCGACAGGAAAGTGTTTTCCTTGGCCTGAAGGCGCTGGCGAGCCACGCACCCGATTTTGTGCTGGTACACGACGGCGCCCGCCCCTTCGCCAGCAAAATAACATTTGATGCTGTGCTTGCCGCACTGGCAGACGGCGCCGATGCTGCCATTCCAGGTGTGGCCGTGGTCGACACCCTCAAGAAGGCTGACAGCGGCAATGTCAGCCATACTGTGGACCGCACCTACCTTTTTGCCGTGCAAACACCGCAAGGCTTTGCCTATCAGGCGCTTTTGGCCGCGCACGAAAGTGCTGCAGGACGCGCTCTCACGGATGACGCAGCAGTCATGGAGGCCGCTGGCCATTCGGTCAAGCTCGTGCCCGGCGAGGAACAGAATTTCAAGCTGACAACAGCGGCCGATTTCAACAAGGCGGACCAGATGATCATGATGGCACAGGGCGATATAAGAACCGGCATGGGGTATGACGTGCACCGTTTTGAGGACGGCGACCATGTCTGGCTGTGCGGCGTGCAGATCCCCTTCACCAAAGGCCTAAAAGGGCACTCGGATGCCGATGTTGGCCTGCATGCGCTGACGGATGCGATCCTCGCCGCCATCGTGGACGGCGATATCGGCCAGCACTTTCCGCCAAGCGACAATAAGTGGCGCGGCGCGGCGAGCGACGTCTTCCTGACCTTTGCGCGGGACCGCGTCGCCGCAAAAGGTGGCAGCATCGCCCATGTCTCGGTGTGTCTCATTTGCGAGCGGCCCAAAATTGGCCCTCACAACATTGCCATGCGCACCCGGATCGCCGACCTGCTGCAGATCAGTGTGGAGCGGGTCAGTGTGCAGGCGACAACCACCGAGAAACTAGGCTTTACCGGGCGCGAGGAAGGCATCGCTGCACAGGCAACAGCAACCGTGCGGCTGCCGTTTGGAGAGCTGTGATGGCCAAGGTTTCGCTCCGCACCTGGGCAGGCCGTTTCCGCTCGGCGAATTTCTGGCTGGTTACCGGCTTTGGTACCGGCATGATGCGCCCTGCCCCTGGCACGTGGGGTTCGCTGCTCGGTCTGGGGCTGGGCTATCTGATGCATATGGCCGGCATTAGTGTACCCGTCCTTCTTGCGATAACATCTGTTCTGACGGCTCTGTCCAGTTGGGCGATCGACAGGATCGAGGCGGAAACCGGCATCCATGACGCGCCAGAGATTATCGTTGATGAAATCGTCGGCCAGTGGCTTGCCCTCATCCCCGTCATCATGCTGGCACCGTCTCTGGTGCTATATGGCCTCGCCTTCCTGCTGTTCAGGCTCTTTGACGTCATCAAGCCGTGGCCGATTGGCTGGCTGGACAAGAAGGTAGCAGGCGGCTTTGGCGTCATCGCTGACGATCTCGCGGCTGGCATTCTGGCAGCTATTAGTATATGGCTTCTTCTAACAACGGGTTTGTTAGATGGTTTTATTTAATGGTCAACGCTACTAAAGAACGAATTACCACCCTTTTCCCCGGTTTTATAATTTGCCTCACCGTCGGCCTTGCCGCAAATTTCCTTGGCGAGCATTATGGCGCACCGGCCATGCTTTTTGCGCTGCTCCTCGGCATGGCACTGCATTTCCTCTATGAAGATCCCAAATGCCAGCCAGGTATCGGCTTCACCGGCACGACCATCCTGCGTATCGGCGTTGCTTTGCTCGGCTTCCGCATTGCGCTTGCGGACGTCATGACCCTTGGCTGGCATACCCTGCTGCTTATGGTCGCAGGCATCGCAACAACAATCCTGTTCGGGCTTTTGATTGCCCGCCTGTTTGGGCTGAAACGCCGCTTTGGAGCGCTGACAGGCGGTGCGGTTGCCATCTGCGGCGCCTCCGCGGCACTTGCGCTCTCAGCGGTCATGCCAAAAAGTGACGAACAGGAACGCGACACGGTGTTTGCAGTTGTGGGCGTCACTGCCCTCTCCACGCTTGCGATGATTGTTTACCCCATGCTTTCCGGCCTGATCGGCATGAACGACGCTGAGGCTGGCATTTTCATTGGCGCAACCATCCATGACGTGGCACAGGTCGTGGGGGCTGGCTATTCGATCTCGACCGAAGCTGGCGATCTCGCTGCGCTGACCAAGCTCATGCGCGTTGCCATGTTGTTGCCGGTGGTTCTGGCCTTTGTATTGGTGTTTCGCGCCCACACCAAGGGCGACCCTGCCGACAGCCAACCAAAGCTGCTGCCCGGCTTTCTGGTCGCCTTCGTTGTATTTGTCGCAATCAACAGCGCCGTCACCATACCGGCTGAAGTCAAATCCAGCCTGACAACACTTTCGCGAACCTGCCTCGTGACCGCAATTGCGGCGATCGGGCTGAAAAGCAATCTCAGAAATATTGCCACGCTTGGCTGGCGCCCTGTATTGTTAATGGTAGCTGAAACCATCTGGCTTGCGGGCCTTGTGCTTGTTTGCCTGCCAATGACAGGAACATGATGTTTTCCCAGGACATCCACGACCTCGCCGCTCAAGTGCTCAATCTCGCACGCACGCAGCATATGATGATCGCCACGGCTGAAAGCTGTACCGGTGGCCTGATTGCAGGTGCGTTGACGGAGATTGCCGGCTCATCCGACGTTGTCGATCGGGGCTTCATCACCTACTCGAACGAAGCCAAAAATCAGATGCTTGACGTGAGCGCCGAGAGCCTGCGCCGTTTTGGTGCTGTCTCCGAAGCGGTCGCAAAGGAGATGGCTTACGGCGCGCTCGTCAACTCCCGCGCAGATATAAGCGTCTCGGTCACCGGCATCGCGGGCCCCGGTGGCGGCAGTGAGGAAAAGCCTGTTGGCCTCGTATGGATGGGGCTGGCCCGGCAAGGCGAAATGCCGAAGGCCGTCGAGCTTCGCTTTGGCGATATTGGCCGTGCGCAGGTTCGCAACCGCACTGTGGTTGCCGCCCTGTGCGCGCTACGCGATGAACTCCAGACCTGATGTCAAGGCAGTTTCTTCGCCCAGGCGTCGATCTTCACACTGATGCGGTTGTGCTCATCGCCAATTTCATGCTCGAAATGCTCGTCGAAATCGCTGCCTTTGTCCTGCGCCTTTTCAAGCTTCTCTGAAAACGCCCGGACCTCATCCAGAAGTGCATCATACTCTTTCTTGAGGGCTGAGCCATCAGCGCTGTCGAACGCAGGATGTTCCGAGTGGTCCTCAAGAAGCTTCTCGCGGCTCCGCAAGCCTTCAGCCAGTTTGTGCAGGAATTCTGACATTGTCGCCTCCTCTACTTGATCGGGAAGGCACTCTACCATGACAGGTTGACGCGAAGCTTTGACATGCATCAAGCGCTGTCAGCGCCCACCATATACCTCGGCCGCGCGTTCCTCGAATGCGTGTACCATTTTTTTGCACGCTTCGCCGAACAGTCCGCCAATCATCTGATTGAGCAGGCTGCTCGAGAACTCGAACTCCACCTCGAAATCGATCAGGCAGGATTTGGGTCCCTCCGGCGTGAAACGCCAGTGATTATAGAGGCGTTTCATCGGTCCCTTGATGTAATCAACATCGAGTTTACCGTATTCTTCGTAACGTACGCGGGAGGTAAAACGTTCACTGAACATTTTGAAGCCGATGATGACATCCGCGTCGAACTGTCCGTCCTTGCGATTATAGACACGCGCGCCAGTACACCACGGCAGGAACTCAGGATATTTGGCAACATCCAGAACCAGCGAGAAAAGCTGTTCCTGCGTATAGGGCAGTATCTTCTTTTCAGCAAAATGCGGCACGACAAACCTCTATATTTTGCAGGCCTTATAACGGTCATGGCCGATGGGGACAAGGACTTAAGCCAGCCGCACAAACCACACCCAAGCAACGGCATATATAAGGGCCATATAGACAAGCGAAGCCACGCTGACAAAGCTGATCGCCGCCCAGAAACCACGACCGAAAAACCGCATGGCACCGTAAGTATAAACGGCATTGGTCAGCAGAAAGGCTGGCAACAGACCAATGTAGTAGACGTACATATTGAAGAGCGTGCCAAAGGCGCTCAGGAACGCACCGTGCCCCACGATGAAGCAGACAAAGCTGAAATTGTCCGCATAGCTGTATGCCGCGCCTCGGAAGAACAGCTTGGCGACCAATGCATAAATCGGCACGGCAAGCAGCGACATGACATTCAGGTATTTCGCCAGAAACTCGGCGATCCGTGCGAAGGCAGCATCGTTTGGCACCTCTGAAAGGAACGTAAAAAGGACGCTGTCACTGAGCGCCCTGATCTCACCGGTCGATATGGACAGCGCGATGGAGAGCGCAATAGCCGCGAGACAATACCTGACAGGGTTTACATAACGGGCGCGCTTGCCACTGACATAGTCCCTGGCAACCTGCCCCGGGTTTCGGGTCAGATCGATGATGGTGCGCCAGAGTTTGGAATCGAGCCTGACGATTGCATCAACAGCCTCTGACGCCAGATCCCCCGCATCAAGGCTGCTACCGCGGTCCTTCTGGCCGCAGTTGCTGCAATATTTCCCGCTAAGGGCAGTGCCACAATTCCGGCATACTACACTGGTGCCATGACTGGTCTCGTTTACCATCAGATCAAACTCTCTAAAACACCCCGACCAGCTTCAACACCGTCAGGCCAATCCCGGATACCGATGTCGCCAGCAGATAAAAAAGGCCCGACAAAAGGAGCCCCAGAACAGTCTTGAACCAACTGAGACAAAAAAACGTGCGCGTGCCAATCGCAAAAACTATCGTCAGGATTATTGCGCGGGGCAGATTTGAATAAATATCCAGAAGTGGCAGGCCGACCACAAACACCGAGCTGTATACGCACGAGATGCCAACGACAAAACACAGAAAACTGAGCGTCTCCGCATAATTGCGCCCGGCACGCCAGTATTGCCACCTGATCATCAGCGCAAAAAGCGGCAAGGTGGTGAAAAAGATAAGGTTGAAATGGGTTCGCAATATTCCCTGAAACGCCAGCGCCGCTTGGGCTGGCGCACTTTCCATATCGGTCCCCTCACCGAACTGTACGGAACCGTCCGCAATGCGATCAAGTGTTCCCGTCGCGGCCAGCAAAGCGACATATAGCGCAAAAACCGTCAGGAAAAACTTCACCGGATTGACGTAGCGGCTACGCTGTCCCTTTATGTAATTTAGAGCGACCTGGCCTGCATTGCATGTGCACTCACGCACGGTACGCCAGATCGCGCTGTCGACCTCGGTGAGCGCCGCAAACGCATTTGAGACGAGCACGACCGTATCCAGTCTTTTGTCCAGATGCTTCTGGCCGCATGCACTGCAATACTGGCCATGCAAGTCGCTACCGCAGTTGCGGCAGCAAAGCCCGGTTGTTGCTTGAATATCGGCCATAATGAAAGATGCCCCTCCCCGACACCGACTGTGTCGCGGAGAGCCTGTTTAGTCAAGCAATGCGCAGTGTTATTCCGCAGCCTTGAGTTGGCGTTCGCGCGCGGCCCGCAGCTTGGCAAAATCGTCGCCTGCGTGATAGCTCGACCGCGTGAGCGGCGTGGAGGAAATCAGCAGGAAGCCCTTGCCTTTGCCCATACGCTCGTAGGACTTGAACTCGTCCGGCGTTACAAAACGCTCAACCTTCGCATGGCGTGGGGTTGGCTGCAGATACTGACCGATGGTCATGAAGTCGATATCCGCCATGCGCATATCGTCCATCACCTGGCTGACCTCAAGGCGTTCTTCGCCAAGGCCAACCATGATGCCGGATTTGGTGAAAATGGATGGGTCCACTTTCTTGACCGTCTCCAGAAGGCGTAGGGAATGATAGTAACGTGCACCCGGACGGATTTTTGGATAGTTCCGCGGTACAGTTTCAAGATTGTGGTTGAACACGTCAGGCCGTGCGGCCGCGACCATTTCAATCGCGCCCGGCTTGTTGCGGAAGTCCGGCGTCAGGATCTCAATGGTGGTTTTTGGGCTGTGTTTGCGAAGCTGTTCGATCACGCGCACAAACTGACGTGCACCGCCATCATCAAGGTCATCGCGGTCGACAGATGTGATCACGATGTGGTTGAGGCCCATCTGCGCACAGGCAATCGCCGTATTTTCCGGCTCCATAGGATCAACGGCCATCGGGCGGCCTGTCTTGATGTTACAGAACGCACAGGCACGTGTGCAGGTATCGCCAAGGATCATGATCGTGGCGTGTTTCTGCTTCCAGCATTCACCAATATTCGGACAAGCCGCTTCCTCACAGACAGTGTGCAGCTTCAGGTCGCGCATCATCTTGCGCGTTTCACCGTATTCCTTGCTGACCGGGGCCTTGACCCTGATCCAGTTCGGTTTGCGCTGATACTGCCCTTGTTTTTCGTCTGTGCTCATTACTTGTCATCCAACTCGTAAGCTTTGCGCAGCCAACCGATGAACTCATCATCGATCTGCTCGTCTGCCGTTACCCCAATTACGTGGGTAATGCGGTCGCCTTTTGAAGCCCCGCCGGTATCCTTGATGCGGCTGGACAGGTCACCATCATAACGCCCAAGCGCGAGGCCCACATCCAGCCGTGTCTGCGTAGCAGCTTTTACCTGAGCGAATACGTGATGTCTATAGATCGGCACCATGGTCTTGGTCGGGCTCACGCCGACGTCATCGCCGAGCGCAGACAAATGTACGATCAGCTGCTCCGCAAGCGGCTTCAAGGCTTCTTTTTTACCAAAGAACTGTGCATCAAAGAGCTCAGCCGCGCGGGCCAGATAGGCATCGCCGTCATAGTCCTCAGGTGTTTCGCCCAGCGCATAACTCGCCAACAGCCATGCCGTCGGTTTACCGAGGCCATGGTCTGCCTTAAGCTTGGCACCGAGCGCATTAACATCCGCAAGGCCATAGCTGCGCGCCACATCCGCCCAGGCATCAGGGCTCCTGCCCGTGCGCTCCTCCATATTGGCGAGCATCGCCTGAATGTGAGAAACGCTTGGGTGAACCCTGAATTTCATTTCTGGCTCCTAGAAATGGATTGCCTTGCCGTAGGCGTCGAGCACGCTTTCGTGCATCATCTCTGAGAGGGTGGGGTGCGGGAAGACGGTGTGCATCAGTTCCTGCTCCGTCGTCTCAAGCGTGCGGGCTACTGCATAGCCTTGGATAAGTTCTGTTACCTCGGCACCAACCATGTGCGCGCCCAGCAGTTCGCCGGTTTTCTTGTCAAACACGGTTTTAACCATGCCTTCCGGCTCACCGAGGGCTACCGCTTTGCCGTTCCCGATGAAGGGGAAGTTGCCAGCACGGACCTCATAGCCCTGCTCTTTCGCCTTCGCTTCGGTCAGGCCGACCGATGCCACCTGCGGGCGGCAGTAGGTGCAGCCTGGGATGTTACCCTTGTCCATCGGGTGCAGGCCTTTGACACCGTTTATTTTTTCAACAGCAATAATGCCTTCGTGCGATGCCTTGTGCGCGAGCCACGGGGCCCCCGCCACATCACCGATTGCCCAGAACCCGTCGACATCGGTCTGGCCCCATTCATTGGTAACGATATGGCCGCGATCAACCTTGATGCCTGCCTCTTCAAGGCCAAGGTCTTCCACATTGCCGGTGATGCCGATGGCGATGATCACACGGTCAACGGTGATCTCTTCTTTCTTGCCATCCGTCTCCACCACGCACGTCACGTTGTTCTTGCCCTTCTTGAGCTCGGTCACCGACGCTTTGGTCTTGATGGTCATGCCCTGTTTCTTGAAGGATTTTTCCGCGAATTTGGAGATATCGGCATCTTCGACCGGCAGCACACGGTCCATCATCTCAACCACAGTCACGTCTGAGCCCAGCTCATTGAAGAAACTCGCAAACTCGATCCCGATGGCGCCGGAGCCGATCACCAGCAGCTTTTTCGGCAAGGTGTTGGGCGCAAGCGCGTGTTTGTATGTCCAGACAAGCTCACCGTCTGCCTTCAGGTGCGGCAGTTCACGTGCGCGAGCACCGGTCGCGATGATCACGTCCTTGGCGGTAAGCTCGGTGGTCTTGCCGTCCTTGCCTTTGACAGCAACCTTGCCCTTGCCTGCAATTTTGGCTTCGCCTTCGATGTGGGTCACTTTGTTCTTTTTGAACAAGGACTTGATACCGCCGTTCATCTGTTTGGCCACACCGCGGCTGCGTTTCACGATGGCGTCCAAGTCAAAGTCCACCTTGTCGATCTTGATGCCATAATCCGCCGCGTGCTTGGCAAGGTGCAGCACCTCGGCCGAGCGCAGAAGCGCTTTTGTCGGGATACAGCCCCAGTTCAGGCAGATGCCGCCCAGATGCTCACGCTCCACACAGGCCACTTTCATGCCCATCTGCGCGCCGCGGATCGCCGCCACATAACCGCCCGGGCCGCCCCCAATTACAACAAGGTCAAAACTCTCAGCCATAGCTTAAATCCTTTCGGGATTTTCCACGCGACGTGGATCGTCAACACCACCTGTATGGTCGGTGGTAGCTTTTTCAATCAGTAGAATGCTGCAAACCTCAGGCGCAAAGGGCTTGTGCTCAACACCCTTTGGCACGATGACCATCTCACCCGGCTCTACCCAGACCTGCCGGTCGCGGTAGTCCAGGCGGAAGCGGCCATCAACCACAAGGAAAAGCTCATCCTCGTCATCGTGCGCGTGCCAGACAAAGTCACCTTCGATCTTCGCCAGCTTCACATGATAACCGTCAAGCTCACCCACGAGCTTTGGTGACCAGCGGTCGCTGAAGCCCGTGAGTTTTTCCCTCAGATTTACAACGTCCATTGCAGCCGTCCTCAGCCCGCCTGCTGCTTAAAGCAGCATCGTGATCGGGTCCTCGATATAACTCTTGAAGGCGGCGAGGAACTCGGCACCTACGGCACCGTCCACAGCACGGTGATCGCAGGACATGGTGCAGCTCATCACGGTCGCAACCGCGAGGGCACCGTCCTTGACGACCGGTCGCTGTTCACCCGCACCAACGGCGAGGATGGCGCCCTGCGGCGGGTTGATGACTGCGCCAAATTCCTTGATGCCGTACATGCCGAGGTTGGAGATGGAGAAAGTGCCACCAGCATAATCCTCAGGCGTCAGCTTGCCGTCCCGCGCGCGGGTAGCCAGGTCCTTGACCGATTTGGAGATGTCAGCAAGGCCCATAGCGTCCGCGCCGCGCACCACCGGGGTCACAAGGCCGCCATCGATGGCAACCGCGACGGAAATGTCCGCACGCTCGTACCAGTACATCTTGTCACCAGCGAACTGAACGTTGGCAGCCGGTACTTTCTTGAGTGCAAGTGCAGTCGCGCGAATGATGAAGTCGTTGACCGACAGTTTTACACCGCTGTCCGCGAGCTTCTCATTCAGCACCTTGCGCTGCGCGAGAAGATTATCCAGCTCACAGTCGATGGTGAGGTAGAAGTGCGGTACATGCTGCTTCGATTCTGTCAGGCGGCGCGCAATGGTTTTGCGCATGTTCGACAGACGCTCTTCCCGGTACGGGATATTGTCGTGCGGGCCGTATTCCGGTGCCGCCGAAGGCGCAGCGGCGGCCGCTTTCGGCGCGTCCTTCGCCGGTGCGGCAGCTTCGGCTTTGCCGGTGCCTTTTTCCATCGCCGCTTCAACGTCACGTTTCACGATGCGGCCATTCGGGCCGGTGCCGTCAACTGCTTTGAGGTCGAGACCTTCTTGCGCCGCGATACGCTTGGCGAGCGGCGACGCCTTGACACGAGCAGAGATGTCACTGGCAGACACTTCCTCAGTTTGGCCAGCTTTCAACGCCGCAAGCAGACTGAGCATGGTCGACGGCGTATCGCTTTGAGCAATTTTGGAAGAAGGTTCTTCCTTATCGGTGGACTCTGTCGTCGGTGCAGCGGCAGCCTTCTTGCTCTCCGCGGGCGCCTCAATATCCGATGCGTCCTCACCCTCTTCCGCGAGCATCGCGATGATTTTGCCGACAGGCACATCGTCCGTACCTTCTTCAACAAGGATTTTCGCGACCGTGCCGTCGTCAATGGATTCAACTTCCATCGTCGCCTTGTCGGTCTCGATCTCGGCGATCACGTCACCGCTCTCAACCTTGTCGCCTTCTTTCACCAGCCATTTGGCAAGTGTGCCCTTTTCCATCGTGGGCGAAAGTGCAGGCATGAAAATTTCGATAGCCATGGTAAGTCCCTCAGTTCCTCAACCTACGCTTATGAAAAATAATTTTCAGGCGAAGCGATTGAATAGACTACGATTCCCAACCCAATCAGCACAATAATCAGCAGCAGCCAGTCGTTCCATCGACCGGTATTTGCTCCGGATCTGGACGGCGTTTGTCTGTAATCAACTCGAATAGCGGTAGGCCTGAAAACAGCTTTCAGGCTGTACCTGTTGATCAGACGTCGCCATTTCCTGCGCCGTATGGGTATTCTCCTTTATTCCACGTAGCAAACCGCTTTGGCGGCTTTCACGATGTCTTTGGCGTCCACAACCGCGGCTTTTTCGAGATTATTGGCATAAGGCAGCGGCACGTCCGCGCTGTTCACGCGGGTGACCGGTGCGTCGAGCCAATCGAACGCTTTTTCCATCAGTTGCGCCGATACGTCGCTTGCCACCGAGCATTGCGGCCAGCCTTCTTCGGCGACCACGCAGCGGTTGGTTTTCTTCACGCTTTCAACCACCGCCTCGATATCAAGCGGGCGAATGGTGCGAAGGTCGATCACTTCTGCGCTGATGCCCTCTTCCGCCAGCTTATCTGCGGCTTTGAGCGCTTCACCCACTGTGATGGAGTAGCTCACGATTGTGACATCCGACCCTTCGCGGTAGATACGGGCTTTGCCGATTGGCAGCACATAATCATCCAGTTCCGGCACTTCAAAGCTTTCGCCGTACATCAGCTCGTTCTCAAGGAACACAACCGGGTTCGGGTCGCGGATCGCGGCTTTAAGGAGGCCTTTGCAGTCGGCCGCATCATATGGCGCGATGACCTTGAGGCCCGGCACGTTTGCGTACCATGACGCATAGTTCTGGCTGTGCTGCGCGCCTACGCGGCTTGCGGCACCATTCGGGCCACGGAATACAATCGGGCACGATACCAGACCACCAGACATATAGCGAGTTTTGGCCGCCGAGTTGATGATGTGGTCAATCGCCTGCATGGCGAAGTTGAACGTCATGAACTCGATCACCGGCTTGAGGCCAGCAAACGCGGCACCCGCGCCGAGACCGGCAAAACCGTGTTCGGTGATCGGCGTATCGATCACGCGCTCAGAACCAAATTCCTGCAGCAGGCCCTGGGTTACCTTATAGGCGCCCTGGTATTCCGCCACTTCTTCACCCATGACAAAGACGTCACCGTCCTTGCGCATTTCCTCAGCCATGGCATCCCTGAGCGCTTCACGCACTGTCAGTTTGACCATATTGGTGCCTTCGGGGATTTCAGGGTCCATCAGGTTTTCACTCGATACAACGGCGCCAGCAAAGCTGGTTTCCTGCTCGTCCGGGTCTTCTTTTGGCGCCTTTGGCGCTTCAGCTTTTTTCGTGTCGACGGCAGGAGCCGAATCAACGTCAACGTTTTTCGGGTCTTCGCCTTCTTCCGCCACGATCGCGATCAGTTCGCCGACCGGCACGTCGTCCGTACCTTCAGCGACCACGATCTTCGCGATGACGCCTTCGTCAACCGCTTCAACTTCCATGGTTGCCTTGTCGGTTTCGATCTCGGCGATCACGTCACCGGATTCGATGCTATCGCCCTCTTTCACGAGCCATTTTGCAAGTGTGCCCTTTTCCATCGTGGGAGACAGGGCCGGCATGGTGATTTTAATTGCCATGATTGGATGCTCCCTTACGCCAGCACATCGGTATAGAGTTCAGAAAGGTCAGGCTCCGGGCTTTCCGTCGCGAAGGCCGCGGCGTCTGCCACGATGGCCTTGACCTCTTTGTCGATATCCTTGAGCGCGGCTTCATCCATGATGCCCGCGTCAAGAATACGCTGCTTGACCTGATCGATGGCGTCGTGTTCGGCGCGCATCTTCTGCACTTCCTCCTTGGAGCGATACTTCGCCGGATCGGACATGGAGTGACCACGGTAGCGGTAGGTTTTCATCTCAAGAATGAACGGACCTTCGCCCTTACGGCAGTGTTCAACCGCCTCATCCATCGCAGCGCGCACCTCAAGAACGTTCATGCCATCAACCTGCTTGCCAGGAATTTTGAAGCTTTCACCACGGCGGTGCAGTTCAATCTGCGAGGACGAACGGCTTACGCTTGTGCCCATGGCATACTGGTTATTCTCGATGATATAGATCACCGGCAGGTTCCAGATACGCGCCATGTTGAAGCTTTCGTAAACCTGGCCCTGGTTCGCGGCGCCGTCACCGAAGTAGGCGACAGCAACATTGTCCGACTTGCGGTATTTGGCTGCGAACGCGAGGCCGGTACCGAGCGAAACTTGCGCGCCCACAATACCGTGGCCTCCATAAAAGCCACGCTCGGGGTCGAACATATGCATGGAGCCGCCTTTACCGCGTGAGCAACCACCGGACCGGCCCGTCAGTTCAGCCATCACGCCCTTGGGGTCAGAGCCTGCGGCAATCATATGCCCGTGTTCACGGTAGCCGGTGATAACAGAGTCGCCCTCTTTGAGCGCCGTCTGAATACCGACAACAACGGCTTCCTGACCAATATAAAGGTGACAGAAACCGCCGATCAAACCCATGCCGTACATCTGGCCAGCCTTCTCCTCGAAGCGGCGGATGAGCAGCATTTGGCGATAGAATTCAACAAGTTCGTCATTGGACGCTTCATAAAGCGCCGGGCCCGAAGTGCGGCGGCGACTGTTAGCCGCCGGCTTTTTTGTAGTCTTTTTCGTAGTCATTTCGGCCTTCCAGAATAGATGCCAGAAACTGGTGCAGGCAGGATGCCCTGCGTGAAAACGCGTAGGCCCAATGGATAGCGCCGAATTCGGGAATTTGCAATAGAGTATAACCTGTTGAAAAAACAGAATATTATTAGATTAACTTATTTTTTGTTAATCTCTGTTTGAAGCTGTCAGGAAGACGATGACTTCATCCGGATGCGTGAAGCCGAGGCGGAGGCGAACCTGTTCCTCGAGCATATCAGGATCAATGGTGCGACTGGAGAGTTTGGCGGTGCGTGCTTCGAGCGCAGCACGCTCGGCCGACACTTCAGCCGCGAGAACAGAAAGCTCCTGCCCTTGCACCTCAAGGCGCTTCAGCGCCGCAAGGCTGTTGTCGCCCTGGAAGGCGTGGAAGGCAAAATATCCAAACAGGAAAAGCCAAACACCGGCCATCCATGCCTGCCCCAGATACCGTGATATTTTTCCGACTCGTTTCATGATTCGAATCATCTCATAGGCGAATCAGGTGAGCAAGAGAAAAATGTAATTCCGGCGAAGATTTTCGCCCAAGAATCAAAGGCCTCGACCAAGGGGCCAAGGCCTTCAAAAAGAGCGATTCTAACCTTTGAGAATCGAGCGGCCCGCATAGACAGCCGATGCGCCCAGTTCTTCCTCGATACGGATCAATTGATTGTATTTTGCGAGCCGGTCGGAGCGCGCGAGCGAGCCGGTTTTGATCTGGCCACAGTTCATGGCAACAGCGAGGTCGGCAATCGTCGCGTCCTCGGTCTCACCCGACCGGTGGGACATCACAGAGGTGTAGGACGCACGGTGCGCCATATCCACCGCCTTCATGGTCTCTGACAGCGTACCTATCTGGTTGACCTTCACGAGGATCGAGTTGGCAACACCCTTTTCGATACCATCAGCCAGGCGCGCCGGGTTGGTCACGAACAGGTCATCCCCCACAAGCTGTACCTTGTCACCGATGCGGTCCGTCAGCATTTTCCAGCCATCCCAGTCGTCTTCGGCCATGCCGTCTTCAATCGAGATGATCGGGTATTTGGCAACGAGGTCGGCGTAATAGTCGATAAGGCCGGCACTATCGAGCGTTTTGCCTTCGCCCTTGAGCTCATACTTGCCGTTCTTGAAAAACTCGGTCGAGGCAGCATCGAGCGCAAGGTATACGTCTTCACCCGGCTCATAGCCCGCGCTCTTGATTGCGGCGACGATAAAGTCGAGCGCATCAACGGTGCCATTGAGGTTCGGTGCAAAACCACCCTCGTCACCCACGTTGGTGTTATGGCCGGCAGCCGACAGTTTCGATTTGAGCTCATGGAAGATCTCTGCGCCGATGCGGATTGCATCACGCACGCTGTCGGCATTGACCGGCATGATCATGAATTCCTGAACATCAATCGGGTTGTCAGCATGTTCGCCACCATTGATGATGTTCATCATCGGCACCGGCAGCACATGGGCGTTCGGCCCTCCGATGTAGCGGTAAAGTGGCAGGCCACAGCTCTCAGCGCTGGCTTTTGCGATGGCAAGCGAAACACCGAGGATAGCGTTCGCACCAAGGCGGCCCTTGTTGTCGGTACCGTCAAGGTCACGCATGATCTGGTCAATCGCAAGCTGGTCTTCGCTCTCGAGCCCGACAAGCGCATCAAAAAGCTCGCCGTTTACGGCTTCCACCGCTTTCAGCACGCCCTTGCCACGGTAGCGGCCACCGCCATCCCGCAGCTCAACAGCTTCGTGCGCCCCTGTGGACGCGCCAGAAGGCACAGCAGCACGACCAAATGCGCCGTCTTCCAGAATAACGTCTACTTCAACAGTGGGGTTACCGCGGCTGTCGAGGATCTCGCGGCCGATGATATCGATGATCGCACTCATGGGCTTGTTCCTTAAATGCTCAAAAGGGGGATAAAGAATTTACGCGCGGATTGTTACCCGTTCAGGCCCCCGTTCGCAAGATCAAGCGGGATTTGCACTGGAAAAAGTCTTGCGCAAGGCTAAAGTCTTGCCAAACAGGGAGGACAAGCCATGACCAAATTCCGCACACTCAAAGCCTTGTGTCTGGGCGCAAGCATGCTGGCATCCGGCGCCGCATATGCTGACGAGGCTATCAAGGCCTATGTCGATGCCAATGCCCACCAGATCATGGCCGACTTTCGTGACTTCCTGTCGATGCCCAACGTGGCATCAGATACCGAGGACATGATGAAAAACGCGCGCTGGATTACCGACTATATCGGAAGGCGTGGTTTTGAGAGCGAGATTGTGAACGCAGGCGGTGCCCCTTATGTGATTGCTGAGCGTAAAACCCCGGGCGCCTCCAAAACCGTGCTAATCTACGCCCATTTCGATGGCCAGCCCGTTGCGCCTGAGAACTGGGCAACACCGCCTTTCACGCCAACGCTGCGCGACGGCATGGTCGAATCCGGCAGCAAAATTGTTGTCTGGCCCAAAGCCGGAGAAAGCTTTGACCCTGAGTGGCGCCTGTTCGCCCGTTCCGCCGGCGATGACAAGGCCCCTGTCATCGCGCTGATGGCTGCGATTGACGCGCTGGACAAAGCGGGCATCAGCCCCAGCGTCAACATCAAACTGATCCTGGACGGCGAAGAAGAAGCTGGCTCCCCTACCCTTGGCGGCATTCTTGCGGCACATGGTGACAAGCTCGAGAGTGATCTCCTCTTGTTTTGTGATGGTCCCATGCACCAGAGCCGCCAGCGGCAACTTGTGTTTGGGGTGCGCGGTGCCATGACCGTGCATCTCACCGCATACGGCCCCAAGCGGCCACTCCACAGCGGGCACTATGGCAACTGGGCACCAAACCCCAATGACAGGCTTGTGCATCTGCTTGCTAAAATGAAGGATGAGGAAGCCCGCATTCTCGTTCCGGGTTATCTGGACGATGTCCGCCCGATAACCAAGGCCGAACAGAAAGCAATAGATGCCCTGCCCCGCATGGATGAAGCACTGAGGGACGATCTCGCGCTCGGTGATACCGATGGCGGCGGCAAAAGGCTCGAGGAACTGATCATGTCCCCTGCCATTGTTATCAAGGGCTTCGAGGGCGGCGGTACAGGCAAAAAATCCCGCAACATTATCATGCCGAGCGCAACAGCGTCGCTGAATCTGCGCCTTGTGCCTGACCAGAGTCCGGAAGGCGTCAAAAACGCGCTGAACGCCTTTTTTGAATCCGAGGGTTTCTGGCTCACGGACCATGAGCCGAGTGATGACGAGCTCAAGACACACGAGAAAGTACTGAAGGTCGAATGGGTCTCAGGCGGCTACGGCGCGTTCCGCAGCAATCTCGATAGCCCGGTCGCGCAGAAGCTCATTGGCATTTTGAATGGCATTGACAGCAATCCTACCTTGCTCACCCCAACTATGGGCGGCAGCTTGCCGATTTACCTGTTTGAGGAAGCACTCGATGCCCCCATCATCCTGCTGCCCATTGCCAACCATGACAATAACCAGCATGGCCGGAATGAAAATATCCGCCTGCAAAATCTTTGGGATGCGGTTGAGGTTTACGCTGCTGTGCTCAAGGACTTCGGCTCGTAACTAGAGCTTGTAGTTGTCCTCAAGGGCATAAAACAGGGTGCGGATACGAGAGGTAAAGCTCGCCGACATATCGCGGTTTATTCCCTTCTGCATCAGGATAATCTGCGCCTTCAACTCAGAGAGCTCCGCACGCTTCTCATCAGTTTCCGGTTGCACGTTCAGGCGTATTTCCGCCTCGCTGAGCAGGGCCTCGAGCCTGGGCATTGTCCACATAGGAAAGGACTGCGAAAAGTCACGCAGGTCGTACAGAGCATCATTCAGGTCCCGCCAGTTCATGCTCGCACCCAGCACCTGCAGCTCTTGCACACGTAGCTGCAAACGCGTGCTTTCCTGTTGGTCACCACGGATGAAGGCATAGGCACGGGCCGCCGCAAAATACTGGGCAGACACCTCATACTCGCCTGCCAATGCCGCAGCATGCGCCGCTTCAATATTGAGATTCATGATTGAAGCCGGTGCAATAGTCTGGTTCGCAGCTATTGCATCCTGCCAAAGCCCAACCACACGACGTTTGTCCCCGGCAGCAGTCGCTGCACGTGCCCGTATCAGACTGAACTGCGGCACAAACACCGAAACATCCTGATGGTAACGCCCTAGCTCCTGCCAGACCTTTTCGATATCGCGGTAGCGTTTGCGCAGGGCCGCTTCGTCCTGCACATAGGCAAATTCAGCCACAACTGCTTCCGCATTTTGCCACGCGATAGCAGCGCGTTCTTCATCGGTCGCGGCCAGCGCACCGCTTGCCAGCAACAACGTTGCTGCGAAAATCATGGCGATCTGTCGGATCATGACACCTAATCTCCCGAAACCAGTCTGGCAGGCATAATTTACCTTGAATATTGTAGAATGCAAAAAGGGGGCCGTTTGGCCCCCTTCCCTGAATTTTATTGCAGCCCTGCTTATACCAGCCGGCTCTGCTTGACTGCCGCTTCGACAAAACTTGCAAAAAGCGGATGCGGGTCAAACGGCTTCGACTTGAGCTCCGGGTGGTATTGCACACCGATAAACCAAGGGTGGCCCGGGATCTCCATGATCTCAGGCAGTTCACCGTCCGGTGACATGCCAGAGAAGAGCACACCCGCTTCCTCGAGGCGTTTCACATAACCGATGTTCACCTCATAGCGGTGACGATGGCGCTCGGAAATTTCGGTCTTGCCATAAATCTCCGCAACCTTGGAGCCTTCCTTGAGGTGAGCCTCATAGGCACCAAGGCGCATGGTGCCACCAAGATCGGTATCCTCGGTACGCTTCTCGACACTGCCGTCTTCACGCACCCACTCGGTAATAAGGCCGACAACCGGATTTTTCTGTTCTTCAAACTCGGTCGAACCCGCGTCCTTGATGCCCGCGAGATGACGCGCAGCTTCAATGGTTGCCATCTGCATGCCAAGGCAGATACCGAAATACGGGATACCGCGTTCGCGCGCAAACTTGGCTGCTGCAATCTTGCCTTCTGTGCCGCGCTTACCGAAGCCGCCCGGTACCAGAATCGCGTCGACATTCTCAAGCTGCGAGATCGCATCTTCGCGCTCGAACACCTCGGATTCGAACCACTCGATCTTCACTTTCACCTTATTGGCGATACCGCCGTGGATGATCGCTTCGTTGAGCGACTTGTAGGCGTCCTTCAGGCCGGTGTATTTGCCAACCACGGCAATAGTGACTTCGCCTTCCGGGTTCTTGATCCGGTCAACGATGTCTTCCCAAGGCGTCAGGTCTGGTTTCTGGGAGTGCGCAAGGCCGAATGCCTTCAGCACCTCAACGTCCAGACCTTCCTTGTGATAGGAAATTGGCACTTCATAAATGGTGCCGACGTCCAGCGCCGGGATCACTGCAGTTTCGGCCACGTTGCAGTAGAGCGACATCTTGCGGCGCTCGCTATCCGGAATCGGATGCTCAGACCGGCAGACAAGAATATCCGGCTGGATACCGATCGAGCGCAGGTCACGCACGCTGTGCTGGGTCGGTTTCGTTTTCAGCTCGCCCGCGGCCGCCAGATACGGCACCAGGGTCAGGTGCACAAAAATCGAACGTCCCTTGCCCAGTTCAATTGAAAGCTGGCGAATGGCTTCCATGAACGGTGCCGCTTCGATGTCACCAGCGGTACCGCCGATTTCACAAAGCATGAAATCGATGCCGTCCTGCTGCGCGAGGGCAAATTCCTTGATCGCGTCAGTGACGTGCGGAATCACCTGAACCGTACCGCCGAGGTAATCGCCGCGGCGTTCCTTCGAGATGATCTGCTGATAAATGCGGCCAGACGTGATGTTGTCGCTCTGGCGCGACGCAACACCGGTGAACCGCTCATAGTGACCGAGGTCAAGATCGGTCTCCGCACCATCGTCGGTGACATAAACCTCACCATGCTGATACGGGCTCATCGTGCCCGGGTCCACGTTCAGATAGGGGTCGAGCTTGCGCAGGCGGACAGAATAGCCACGGGCCTGCAAAAGTGCACCGAGCGAAGCCGACAGAAGGCCCTTGCCCAAAGAACTAACCACACCACCGGTAATAAAAATATAGCGCGTCATGAAGCCTCTCATTGATCCAAAAAGCACATGGCGACCCAGCAGCCACAAGCTGGGGTACCTCTACTAATACTTGCTTACATAAAGAGAAGCGGGGGCTCTTGGCCCCCGCTTTGAAGTCTCTTAACCTTCACCGTCCTCGGGAACGGTTGGTATTTCAGGCAGTTGGCTACCCGTGTCTTCCTGACTTTGCTCGACCGCGGCATCAAGCACCGCGTCGTCGCCGCGTTTGTTGGCAGCGAACCAGCCCAGCAGAAGCGAGTTGGCAAGAAAGACAACAGCCAGCCACTTTGTCGTTTTGGTCAGCAGGTTACCCGCGCCACGGGCAGTCATCATGCCGCCCTGGCCGCCGCCGATACCCAGTGCACCACCTTCAGAACGCTGAAGCAAAATCACCGCGACAAGCGCGATGGCAACAATCAGGTGGATGGCAAGTAATACGGTTTCCATGTAACCTATCCTAAAACTCGTCTGTAGGTGTCAGCCGATTATACAAAATCGGCCGACTATTCAAAGCGCGGTTTCTATCCCATCAAGGGTGGCTTTGCCAAGCGTAAATTGCGGGTACCGCCGACTTTCTTGCCAGCCAGCCAGACTAGCTGCGGTACGCGTCGATAATACCGTTAAAATCCGTGGCTTTCAGGCTGGCGCCGCCCACAAGGGCACCATTGACATTTGCCGCCGCCATCAGCTCCTTCGCATTCGATGGCTTGACCGAACCACCATAGAGGATGGCAAAGCCCTCGCCTGCCGCACCAAAACGCGCGTTCAGCGCGTTGCGGATCGCGGTATGGACTTCCGCCACGTCGTTGGTCGTTGGCGTGCGGCCTGTGCCGATTGCCCACACGGGCTCATAGGCCACAACCGTATTCTCAGGCGTCGCTGCGGTTGGCAAAGATTTTTCAACCTGGCCCAACACCACTTCAAGCGTACGGCCAGCATCGCGTTCCGCTTCGGTTTCACCCACACATACAATTGCAGTCAGGCTTTCCGCGTGCACGGCTTCTGCCTTGGTTTTCACCAGCTCGCTGGTTTCACCGTGATCCGCGCGGCGCTCAGAGTGGCCCACGATCACGTGGCTCGCACCAGCATCGCGCAGCATCTCGGCCGAGATATCGCCCGTGTGTGCGCCGCTTTTTGCCGTGTGGCAGTCCTGTGCGCCAATGGCAACACCTTCATGCCCCGCAGCAGCAAATGCTGCGACCAGAGTAAAGGGCGGGCAGATGAGCACATCACAGCTTGGCGCAGCACCTTCCTTGAGAAGATTGGCAAGTGCCTCAAGCTCAGCCTGGCTTGATGCCAGACCATTCATCTTCCAGTTTCCTGCAACAAGGGCAGTCGGTTTCATATTGGGGCCTCATTATTGTTTCTTTTGAAAGTTTTATGGTCGCGTGATTAGCAAATTGGCAGGGCCTTGACCAGATTTTCCGGACAGGTTTTGACGCACGATACGCCAACCAGCTCATCCGTTCGCCAAAATCTGCTATTTCCCTTGTTGCGGGCAGGAAAAAGCATGCTTATGATGCGCGCCCTAAAGCCGGTGGCCATAATGCCACGGGATACCATAATTATAGCGTATTACCGACGGGAGCACGGGTGCATGCTGTTTAATCTTCGTGGGGCACTTGACTCATTTCTTGTGAAACTTCTTCTGGCGCTTCTGATTGCCGCCTTCGCTATCTGGGGTATCGGCCCCGGCATGCTGGCTGGCAGCACCAGAACTGTCGCCAAAGTCGGTGATACCGAAGTTCCGACCCAGGCTTACGCCAATGCCGTCCAGCGCCAGGCGCAGCAACTGCAGCAACAGTTCGGCGGGCAGATGAGCACGGATGAAATCATCCGCATGATGGGTCTCGACTATAACATCCTCAACCAGATGGTCAGCGACGCTGCCATTTCCGAGCATATGAGCGAGATGGGCCTGCGCGCGACCGAGACCCAACTGGCCAAGGAAATCCGCTCCTTCGAAGCCTTCCAGGCACCGGACGGCAGCTTCAGCCCAGAAATGATGGACCGCGCGCTGCAAAATGCCGGTTTCACCAAGGAAGAGCTTTACAATGACCTTCGCCGCGGTATCGCGCGCAACCAGCTTATGGGCAGCATGGGTGCCGCCACGCTCCTGCCACGCAGCACGGCGGAGCAGCTATACATCTGGCAAGCCGAGCGCCGCCGCGCCGCCATGATCAATTTCTCCGCCAGCGATATCACCGAGATCGCCGAGCCGACCGAAGAAGAACTGCTTGCCCACTATGAGGCCAGCAAAGCGGGTTACATGACACCTGAGCGCCGCAGCTACCGCTATATCATGCTGACGCCCGATCAGTTTGCCGACAAGGTCGATCTGATTGAAGACGATATCCTCGCCGCGTACGAGAACCGTGCCGACGAGTATATCACAGCGGAAAGCCGCGAGCTGCAGCAAGTCAGCTTCCCGAGTGAGGAAGAAGCTGCCGCATTCGCCGAGAAAGTTTCGGCGGGCGCAGACTTTGTCGAAGCCGGTGCCGAAGCCACATCCTTCACCGCAGACGAAATCTCCCTTGGCGTCAACACACGCGAAGAAGTCAGTTCCACCTTCAACGCGGCCACCGCTGATGCGGTCTTCGCCCTTGAAGAAGGCAGCGTTTCCGCACCGATCGAAGGCATTGCCGGTTGGAGCGTCTTCAAGGTTACGGCAGTGAATGCAGGTTCAAGCGTAAGCCTTGACGAGGTCCGGGCTGAGATCGAGGCCAGCCTGCGCGCCGAACGTGCGATCGACCTGATGTTCGATTTCCTGCCCCAACTTGAGGATACGGTCGCTGAAGACGGCACCCTCGCCCCGGTGGCCGAAAAGCTGAACCTCGCGCTTGCCACCGTCACCGGTGTTGATGCGCAAGGCACCAATGCGAGTGGCGATCAGGTTGTGACCCAGCAGAACGAATATGCCGTGATGCAGGATGCCTTCCAGCTTGAGGTCGGCATGGAGCCTTCGGTCAAGGACCTTGACCCCCGTGACAACACCAAGGGCCTCTACCTTGTTGAACTCACGGAAATTCAGGAGCCTTCTGAACGCACCTATGAGGAAGTTGCCTCGCGCGTGCGCTCTGCCTGGGAGACCGAGGAGCGCCAGCGCCGTGCTGGCGAGATCGCTGAAGAAGCAAAAACCCGCCTTATCGCTGGTGAGGACCCGGAAGCAATTGCGGATGCACTTGGGGGTACATCTTTCGACGCAAAGAATGTCAGCCGCACGGCGGAAGGCAACTCCGGCCTGTCACAGAACATTCGCCGCCTGATTTTTGACCTGCCGGTTGGCGAAGTTGATTCCGAGCGCGCGGCAGATGGCAACGGTTATGTTGTTGTACGGGTAGACGGCGTCATGCCGGGCGAGCCAGAGAACAATGTCGCGGCGGTAGACGCCCTCCATGCGCAACTGGTTGAGCAGTTCCAGGGCGAACTGTTCCAGGAGTACCAGGCGTACCTCCTGAACAATTACGAGCCACAGGTGAACCGGAACATCGTTCAACAACTGTTCCGCAGCCAGAACGAGCAATAACACCGTGGGCAGCCAGTCGGTTTCAGATAGCAGCAACAAAGAGCAAACCCGCCTTTATGAGGCGGGTGAGCCGCAGGTTGTCGCCACCACGCTGGTTGCCGACCTAGACACCCCCGTATCCGCCTACCTGAAGCTGGCACGCGACGAGACCTACTCTTGCCTGCTCGAATCTGTTGAAGGCGGCGAAACCCGCGGTCGTTATTCCATCATCGGCCTCCGGCCCGACATCGTCTGGCGCAATGAAGGCGACAAGGTTTCTATCTGCCGCAATGCGGACGCAGGCGGCAGCTATGAAACGCTCAACGAAAAGCCGCTTGAGAGCCTGCGCAAGCTGCAGCAGGAAAGCCTGATCGACCTGCCTCACCCCTTGCCCCCGATGGCAGCTGGTCTTGTGGGTTATATGGGCTATGACATGGTGCGCCAGATGGAACGGCTGGGCTCGGCCAAGCAGGACCCGCTTGGCCTTGCGACCTCCATTTTCATTCGCCCGACCGTCATGGCGGTGTTTGACAGTGTGACAAACCTGATCACCCTAGTGACACCGGTGCGGCCCAAAGCAGGTGTCTCCGCGACAGATGCCTTTGCTGCGGCACAGGCGCGGCTGGATGCCATGCTGGACAGGCTCGAGGGCCCGCTGCCGCTCATGCCGTCGATTGCGATGCCAGACATGCAGGAGGCGACTTCGAACACCGGTCGCAAGCGCTTCTATGAGATGGTCGAAAAAGCGCAGGACTACATCCTTTCAGGCGATATCTTCCAGGTGGTGTTGAGCCAGCGCTTCTCGATGCCGTTCGAGCTGCCGCCATTCGCGCTCTACCGCGCGCTTCGCCGCACCAACCCGTCGCCATTCATGTACCATCTGGCGTTCGAAGATTTTGCCATCGTCGGCTCAAGCCCCGAGATTCTTGTGCGGCTTCGCGATGGTGAGGTCACGATCCGGCCAATCGCCGGTACACGCAAGCGCGGCGCGACCCCTGAGGAAGACATTGCGCTGGCCGAAGATCTGCTCTCGGACCAGAAGGAGCTGGCCGAACACCTGATGCTGCTCGATCTCGGGCGCAATGACGTCGGCCGTGTGGCGAAGCCCGGCAGCGTGAAGGTCACGGCCCGGAACACCATCGAGCATTATTCCCATGTGATGCACATCGTCTCGAACGTGGTCGGTGAGCTGGACGACAAACGTTTTGACGCCATTGACGCCCTCGCGGCCGGTTTCCCGGCTGGTACGGTGTCCGGCGCGCCCAAAGTCCGCGCCATGGAAATCATTGACGAGCTGGAAGTGGATGCCCGCGGCCCCTATGCGGGTAGTGTTGGCTATTTCAGTGCCGGTGGTGACATGGACACCTGCATCGTACTCAGGACCGCCATCGTGAAAGACGGCGTGATGCATGTGCAGGCAGGCGCCGGTGTTGTGGCCGACAGCAGTGCCGAATCCGAATTCCAGGAATGTGAGAACAAGGCGCGTGCGCTTGTTACCGCAGCCAAGGAAGCCCTTCGGTTCGCACGCTCCAACCGCGGCTAACGTGCCAGCTCCATAAAACGGTCCAGCATCCGGTTCACATAAAGCCCATCTTCCGCACTGGCATATGGCGCATGGCTTTCCCCAAGCAGCTTGGCGACAAGGGCTGCTGGCCCATCTGATGCCTGCGACCATTCACCTTGGCGAAGTAGAACGGTTTCTCCCGTCTCTTTATAGAGCCCCATTTCCCGCCCCCTCAGCCACAGGCTGCCTTTTTCGCCGTCGGCCCGGATATCGAACCTGGGGCCGGTCATCTCTGCACTCGCGAGGATACGGACCAGCGCACCACTGGCGCCCACAGCAATGCCGCTACCGCCCACATCACTTTCATGATCAGGCCGGAACGCGAGAACACAAGCTTTCGGATCCAGTTCACCGGCCAGAAGCGTTGCCACATCAATAGCCTGTGCTGCGATATCGCCGAACGAGCCGTAGCCGAACCGCGATCTTTTGCCAAACATCGGCCAGTCATCAAGCCAGCCGTCAAGCCGGCCCGTGTGACCAAAAGACAGCGAAAGATGTTTGAGCGCCCCGATCTCTCCCGCCTCCACCCGCGCCTGTAAATCCAGCATCAGGGGATTGAGGCGGGCAAAGAAGCCAACAGCAAACATATCTCCGAAGTTTCGTGACAGCCGCTCAACAGCGCAAGCGTCAGCAGTGTTCAGCCCAAGCGGCTTGTCCACATGCACCGCCCGCACTTTGCCCACACAGGCCTCAACCAGCATCTTATGGTCGCGGGTATCGCTTGTTATTATAGCAAGGTCTGCAGGGCGAAGGTCTGCCGGGTCCTGCAAAATGTGAGCGCCGAGTTTTTGCGCAGTCGCCGCCACATAATCCTCTTCCCTGCCCCAGACCTCGGTCACTTCGATCCCGGAGTGAGCTAGCAGATATTGGCTGTTGCCACGAATGTGGCAATGTTCACAACCGAGCACGGCCACTGTGAGTGGCTTATTCATGGCGGGCTCCACCTTTACGGGTCACGGCCGCGTGGCGTACAGCTTCCTGCCGCGCCACAAGCTGGCTGATCGGTACTAACGCAACCCTGTTACGGTCGCGTGACTTTTCCCATTTCGCCAGTGTCTCGAGCGTAATGTCATAAGGGTGGCCGATGGCGACCGCATAGCCGCGCATTTCAGCAATGCGCTCTGATTTAGCCAGTTGCTCGAGGATCGGCCCCTCTTCGCGCACGTTATCGAGGAAGATATCCCGCGCGATATAAGGCACACCGGTCGCCTTGGCCGCGCGCACGCCAACACTGTTTGGGGAGGTCAGGCTGTCAAGGAACAGGCGTCCGTCATGCCGGAGCCGGACCATCACACGCACCATTGCGGCCGCGTCCTCCGTGAGCGCGCTGCCCATATGGTTGTTGATGCCGACATAGGCCGGAAAACGGCTCAGGTTCCATGCCAACCGTCGCTCGAACTCCTCGGGCTCCAGCCCCTGCAGCAAGGCATTGAAACCGGGATCAGCATCCTTGTTGTGTGGCTGCATGGGCATATGCACCATCAGCTCGTGGCCCGCGGCACGCACGAGGTCCGTCTGCTCCGGTAGCCCTTCCGCATATGGCAGGTACGCAAGTGTATAGGGCCCTCGCATCTTCGCGAGCGTGTAGGTCGCACCTTCCGACAGCCCAAGATCATCGATCACGATGGCAAGTTTCGGGCTTTCGGTCGTTGTCCAGCTGGCAGCATAAAGGCGCCAGGCGGGTTCTGGCTGCACGGGCGTCGGTTCGGACTCCGCCGCCACCTGCTCCGGCTTGCTTTCTTTCATTGGCACAAGACGGTCAATGTCGCCAATGGGCATCTCCGAGCTTTCGCCGGTCATGGCCTCAAGAACTGCCACTACCTCGGCATCAAGCGCGGCGTCACGGTCTATGCGATTGGTGTTCTCCTCCTCTTCGAGAACCAGAAGGAGCGCACCGACACTGGCGAGTATGACACCAATGTACAGCACAACGGCAAAGCGCTTGAAACGTTGCCAGAATGCGGACCTGGGGCCGCTTGACCGGGAAGAATTTAGATTTTTTTGCCTGAACACGCTCTGTTACTTCAATTATTCTTGTGCCTGCCGCTTTTTGGCGCATCCGCGCCTGTGTGGCATTGACATTCCCCCTGAAAGCCGCATTGTCCAAATGTTTCAAGAATCAGGGACTTTGTTGAATGTATATTCTGATCGATAACTACGACAGTTTTACCTACAATTTGTACCATTATCTGGTTGAATTGGGGGCAAAAGTTGACGTGTGGCGAAACGATCAGATCACCGTGGCAGAGATTGCCGCGAAAAAGCCGACCGGCATCATCATCAGCCCCGGCCCCTGTACGCCAAATGAGGCTGGCATCTGCCTCGAGCTGATCGAAACCCTCAAGGCAGATGTTCCCATGTTCGGTGTTTGCCTTGGTTTCCAGAGCATGGGCCAGGTTTTTGGCGGCACGGTCTGCCGCGCACCTTATGTCATGCACGGCAAGACAAGCTGGATCACTCATACCGGCAAAGGCGTTTTCAAAGACCTGCCAAGCCCTTACGAGGCAACGCGCTATCACAGCCTGATCGTGGAGCGCGACAGCATGCCCGATTGCCTCGAGATTACAGCGGAGACCGACGATGGCCTTGTGATGGGCCTCCAGCACAAGGAGTATCCGCTCCACGGCGTACAGTTCCACCCCGAGAGCATCGCTTCCGAGCATGGACACTCGCTGCTCAGGAATTTCCTGACGATCTGCGAAGGACGTTAAGCCCATGTCAGACCTCAGACCTATCCTTGCGAAACTGGCGGATGGCGCGACATTAAGCGCGACAGAAGCCGAAAAAGCCTTTGATATCATCATGTCAGGCGCGGCCGATCTTGCCCAGATGGCGGCCTTCATCATGGCGCTGCGCCTGAGAGGCGAACAGGTGGATGAAATTGTCGGCGGCGCGCGGGTCCTGCGCGCCAAGGCCGACAAGATCAAGGCACCTGAGGGCCATATCGATACCTGTGGCACAGGTGGTGACGGCATCGGAACCTACAATATTTCAACAGCTTCCGCGATTGTGGCGGCATCCGCTGGCGCTGTTGTCGCCAAACACGGCAACCGGTCGGTCTCATCGAAGTCGGGCTCAGCCGATGTGCTGATGTCGCTTGGTGCAAACCTTGAGATGAGCCAGGCCGCAAACGAGGAAAGCCTGAGGAGCCTCGGCTTTGCCTTCATGTTCGCCCCCAGCCACCACCGGGCGATGCGCCACGTAGCACCCGCACGTGCAAGCCTTCAGTTAAGAACGATATTTAACCTATTGGGGCCACTGGCAAATCCGGCACAGGCAAAACGGCAGGTGCTGGGCGTCTTTGACCGCAAGTGGCTTCGCCCCATGGCGGAGGTATTGCAGAAGCTCGGCAGCGATCATGTCTGGGTCGTGCACGGCAGCGACGGGCTGGATGAGCTTACCGTTACCGGCCCTACCTATGTGGCGGAACTGAAAGACGGCGTGATCCGCGAGTTTGAAGTTGGCCCGGCTGATGTTGGGCTGAACATCAGCGATATCAACGCCTTGAAGGGTGGTGACGCCGATGTGAACGCGGGAGCCATCCGCGATCTACTGGGCGGCCAGCCCTCCGCCTACCGGGATATTGTATTGATGAACACCGGCGCCGCCCTGGTGGTGGCCGGGGTCGCCGCAAACCTGCAGGACGGGGTGGACAAGGCCCGGGCTGCAATTGATAGCGGCAAGGCAAAAGAGACGCTGGACCAATGGATTAGCTTTACCCAGGCTCACGCGCCGGAGAAAGACGATGCGTGATATCCTCGCTGAAATCTGTGACCGCAAGCGTGAGCATGTGGCGAGCGTAAAGGCGGAAATTTCACTGTCAGAACAAGAGGCTATGGCCAGAGAGGCCGAGACGCCGCGGGGATTTATCAAGGCGCTCAAAACGGCACGGGCTGCCGGACGCTATGGTTTTATCTGTGAAATCAAGAAAGCGAGCCCATCCAAGGGCCTGATCCGGGCTGACTTCGACCCCGCCTACCTGGCTGCAGCCTATGAAAAAGGCGGCGCTTCCTGCCTGTCAGTGTTGACGGATATACCGTATTTTCAAGGACATAACGACTATCTGCGCGCAGCAAAGGCCGCGTGTGCAATCCCCGTCCTGCGGAAAGACTTTATGGTTGACCCCTATCAGGTCACCGAAGCCCGGGCACTGGGCGCGGACTGCATCCTCCTGATCATGGCAGCGCTCGACGATAGCCTGGCCGCCGAACTTGAAGACGCTGCGCGTGGTTACGGCATGGATGTGCTGATTGAAGTTCATGACCGTGCCGAACTTGACCGCGCTCTTAAGTTAAAATCAGAGCTTATTGGCGTAAACAACAGAAACCTAAAGACAATGTCTGTTTCCATAGAGACCACCCTGTCACTGGTTCCAACTTATGCTGACAAGCGAATTGCGGTAGCGGAATCCGGCCTCGCGACCGCAGAAGACCTCGCTCGTTGCGAGGCCGCAGGTGCTGGCTGCTTCCTGATTGGCGAGACTTTCATGCGTCAAGACGATGTTGCCGCTGCGGTAAAAGCCCTGCAAAAAACACGCTGAAACTGGTAAATTGGCCTTCCCACGCTGTGCATAAAATGTGCAATAACTGTGCTCAATCTGTGCAATGAATTGTGCAGCGCCCATAGCAAGAAGATGGAGCCCGCATGAGCGACAAACTCAGTCACCTTGACGACAAGGGATCGGTCCATATGGTCGATGTCGGCGACAAGACAGTGAGCAACCGAACCGCCTTGGCGGAAGGCTTTATTGAGGCAGAGGTCACAACCCTCGACCTTGTTTTCAAGGGCGAGTTGCCTAAAGGTGACGTGATTGCGACCGCAAAGCTCGCGGGCATTATGGCGGCCAAGAAAACCAGCGACCTCATCCCGCTATGCCACCCTCTTCCCATCACCGGCGTGAAGATGGAAATTGAGCGTGTGTCGGACAGGCGTGTGCGCCTGCAGGCACGGGTCAAAGTCTCAGGCCAGACCGGTGTTGAGATGGAAGCATTGACCGCGGTCTCGGTCGCAGCGCTGACTTTCTACGACATGGCCAAAGCCGTCGACAAGGCAATGCGGATAGAGGGCGTCCGCCTTCTGCGTAAGGACGGCGGCAAATCCGGCCTTTATGAAGCCGAATGAAGGACGGAAAAGCCATGATCAGTGTTGAAAAAGCCTTTGAACGTATCGTCGCAAGTGCAAAACCGCTGAATACCGAGCGGCTCGCGGTCCATGAGACTTCCGGCCGCGTTCTGGCGGCGCCGATTGCGGCGCGCCGCTCGCAGCCGGGGGCGGACCTTTCGGCCATGGACGGCTACGCCCTCCGCGCTGCCGACCTTACGGGCGAGATGAAAGAATTTCGGGTCATTGGCGAAAGTGCCGCAGGCAGCCCTTTCAAGGGTGATGTCAAAACCGGCGAAGCCGCGCGTATCTTCACCGGCGCCGTAGTGCCAGCTGGTACCGACCAGGTGGTCATTCAGGAGAATGTCGAACGCCGCGAGCACAGCATCTTCACCCGCGATGCGAGCCAGCCGGGCAGGAATATCCGTGCCATGGGCGTTGATTTCCTTGAGAAACAGGCGGTGCTGGATGCCGGGACCTTCATGACACCCAAATCAATCGGTCTCGCAGCAGCAGCCGGTCACAGCCACCTCATGGTGCACCGCGCGCCCAGGGTTGCCATTCTGTCGACCGGTGATGAACTGGTGAGCCCGGAGAAAGCCAGTTTCGAGGCGCACGAAACTGTCAACAGCACCGCGCCCCAGCTTATGGCGCTGCTTACGGACGCTGGTGCGGACTGCAGCTATGTCGGACAGGCGGGCGACAGCCTCAAGTCCCTGCAGGACGCCATCAAGAAGGCCAAGGGCGCGGATATCCTCATCACGCTTGGTGGTGCCTCGGTGGGCGACAAGGACCTGATGCAGCAGGCACTGGCTGCTGAAGGCATGGCGCTTGATTTCTGGAAAGTGGCGATGCGCCCGGGCAAACCCCTGATCTATGGCCAGATCGGCGACATGCGGGTGCTGGGTCTGCCCGGCAACCCGGTCTCGGCCTTTGTCTGCGCGCTTCTGTTCGCGCGCCCGCTTGTTGACCAGCTTATGGGCCGCCCGGCACCTCTCCCGACCGGGGTTCCATTGCCGCTCGCCGCTGACATGCCTGAAAACGGGCCTCGCCAGCATTACGTGCGGGCAAGGCTGATCGGTGTACCCGGCAGCCGCGCGCTTGACCCCGCAGTTGATCAGGACAGCAGCCTCCTGACTGTGCTGGCGCAAAGCGACGGTCTGATCATCCGCGCACCCGAAGCCCCCGCCGCCAAGGCGGGCGATTTTGTCCCCTTCCTGCCTTTCTGACAGCCAATGTGCCATATGTTCCCATGAGGCCTTGACATTCAGCCAAAAGGTGAACTAAAAGAGAACATATCGAAAACAAAAAGGCGGAGAGACGCGATGCTCACGGCGAAACAGCACCAACTGCTTGTATTCATTCAGGAACGACTGGCGGATAAAGGTGTGTCTCCCTCTTTTGACGAAATGAAGGATGCGCTGGGCCTCAAGTCCAAATCGGGTGTGCACCGTCTGGTGAATGCGCTTGAGGAACGTGGCTTCATCCGCCGCATGGCCAACCGCGCACGTGCGCTCGAAGTGATCAAGATGCCGGAAAAACCGGCTGGCACTACGGCCAGCAACGTGGTCACCGGCAATTTTGGATCGAGCCCCAAGGCAGCTCCAGCACATGAGGATCACGGCGTGGAAATCCCGCTACATGGCCGTATCGCCGCCGGCACACCGATCGAGGCGCTTGAAAACCGCGACAGTTTTGTCTCTGTCCCGCACGGTATGCTGGGTCGCGGCAATTGTTATGCGCTTGAGGTTTCCGGCGACAGTATGATTGAGCTCGGCATTCTCGACGGCGACACCGTGGTGATTGAAAGCACCGAAGTGGCGCGCGACGGTGAAGTGGTTGTTGCCCTTGTCGACCGCGAGGAAGCAACCCTCAAGACCCTGCGCCGCAATGGCCGCTTCATTGAGCTCGTACCTGCAAACCGCGAGTTCAAGACCCAGGTACTGGAAGCGGAGCGTGTGAAAGTTCAGGGCCGCCTTGTCGGGCTGCTGCGTACCTATCACTAGGCGATAGTGCCTGGCGGTTGTCTGAATGGCCGCACTGCTGAATAGCTGCACTGCCGGGTTCCTGCGATAATACAATTGCAAAAGGCCGTAGCGCTGATCAGTGCCACGGCCTTTTTCCTTGTGGCTTGCTCCAGCGGAAGGCCATGGGCTCACCCTCCTCCTCCGGGTAATAGACCGCAGCAATGCCAAGCTCCTCGAAGCTTTCTTCAAACAGATACACACCGTCACCGTCGCAGTAGGCAAGCCAGCGGCGTGGCCCTACCACAATATCTCCGGCGTTGCATGCCTGCCTGAGTGCCGTCATCGACTTGAGCACCGTGACAAAACGGCCGCCGCCGAGCGCCGTGCGGCACGCGCTTGCGTCGCAGTGCCGGTGCAAAACCCCAGCCTCTTGCTCCAGACCCAAACCCCAGTAACGCCGCCAGTTTTCGTCGCGGTAACTGTCGCGCCGCCCGCCGATGATCAGCAGCCGGCCAGAGGCACTGTCAGCGCGCGCAATCACCCTGCCCTGCCGGTCAAGCAACACATCCGCCGTTCGGCCAAAAGGCACAAACAGCAGGCCCACATAAATCGCCAGCAAAACCGGGGACACCACCCTGCTGCGAAGACCGAGCAGCAAGGCAAACACGACCGACGCAAAGGCCAGATACAGTTCCCCCGGGGCGCCAGCACGGTAAACTGCATAGGGGAAATCAGCAAAATAGTGCGCGAGCGCAATCACCTGGTCGAGCCCAAGCCCAAGCGCTGCAACCGGCCAGGTATGAAGGCCAAGGGGCATCAGCACCATGGAGAGGAGCGCAAGCGGCATGATCACCGCACTCATGATCGGCACCACAACAATATTGGCAACAATCCCGACGATCGACAGCGTCTGGAAGTGATAGAGCGCAAAGGGCGCAATCGCGAGCTGGGAGATAAGGCTGGTAAAGCCCATAAAGAAGATGAAGCGCAGCAGCCGCTTCAGCGGACCGGCATCCCCTCTCGCCGTCAAGCCTTTCCGCGACAGCCACTCATAGACTGCGACAAGTCCGGCAGTTGCCGCAAAAGACATCTGGAAACTGACACTCAAGGCGGCTTCCGGCCAGAGAATCAATACGGCGAAAACCGCCAAGGCGATCGAGCGAAGCGAAAGAACCCGCCGATCATAGAGCACGGCAAGCAGCCCGACGCTGATCATGATGAACGCCCGCACCGTCGCGATGCCCATGCCGGACATGAGGAGATAGGCGCAGGCGATACCCCATGCGGCCACTGCAGCTATCTTTTTTGGCCGCACCCTCAGGGCAACCGAAGGCATGGCAGCAAACAGATATTCAAAAACAAAAAAGGCCGCCGCTGTAATCAGCCCCATATGCAGGCCGGAGATGGCCAGCAGGTGTGCAAGCCCCGCGTCGCGGATCGCTGCCGCAGTTGCCTCGTCAATGAAATGCCGGTCACCGACTGTCAGCGCAACGGCAACCGCACCCGCCTGTCCTGGCAGAAGGCTCATCATTTCGCCCGCAGCATGGTCACGTGTGCGTTCCACCCTGTCACGCCAGCCAAGGCCATCTTTGGTAGCCTCTGTCAGTACACGCACACTGGATGCCGCGTAGCCTTCGGCACCAATGCGGTCGAAGAAAGCCGCCCTTGCAAAATCGTACCCGCCCGGCACCACCGGCGGGGATGGCGGGGCAAGGATGGCCTTCAGTGCTACCTTGCTGCCGCGTTCGATTTTGTCCGGTGCGTTTGTCCGCACAATCAGGCGTACACGTTCCGGCAAGCCGGATACGCGCTCATCAATCAGACTTGGTTTCAGCACAAGCCGGGGCGCACGGTCCGGGCGCCGGTCAAACGATTCCACATATCCTTCAAGCGAGGCATAGCGCTCTTCTGTAAGCCGGGGCGCAGAGGCGAGTTGAATACGTGCACTGGAGGCGACGGCGGCGAGCAGCACGACCAACAACATCTGGGCGCCGAGGTTGCGCGAGGCCCGGCGTACAAGAACAAGTACGCCGGTGATTGCCAAGGCCAGCAGGCACGCTGTCAGGCCCGGTGGTTGCACCTCAATGCCGATATATAAAGCGCAGCAGGCGCAGAACAGCGCAGCAAGCAAAAGGAGCCGCCATTCACCATGAACAGCGCCCGTCCAACCGGGCGCGGACGCACGCAGCCGCGACACTTTGTCTTGGATGGGGAAAAAGGCCGCAGAAAGCCTTGATTTTAAGGTCACAGCCTCCTCCACAGGCAACGGCCGGACATGGTCATTTTGCCCTTCCCCCTCGACATTTCAGTCCCTGTTCCTCATATGAAGCCACGTCGTCGCTCATTAGATAATTTTTTTTTGCGCTGCGGCAATTTGTGTTGTCAGAAAACTTGTGCTACAAGCCTCACAAGCTTTCTCCACCGACGTCACCAAACATTTCCGGCGTTGGTATTTTGTTATAAACAACAAAGGTTTAGTTCCTGAGCATGCAAAATGACATGCCCAAAGTGGTAACGCGGTTTGCCCCGTCCCCAACCGGCTTCCTCCACATCGGCGGCGCCCGGACAGCTCTTTATAATTGGCTCTTCGCCCGCCACCATGGTGGCGACTTCCTGCTGCGTATCGAGGATACCGACAAGAAGCGCTCGACCGATGAGGCGATTGAGGCCATCCTCAAGGGCATGCGCTGGCTTGAGCTTGAGTGGGATGGTGCTGCCATCAGCCAGGCATCGCGCGCCGACCGTCACCAGGAAGTGGCGCTGGAGATGCTGGCGAACGGCAAGGCTTACCGCTGCTATGCCAGCCCCGAGGAACTGACCGAAGCCCGTGAGACCGCGCGCGCCGAGGGCCGCAACTTCCGCGGCGACCTGTGGCGCGACCGTGATGCCTCCGAGGCGCCAGAAGGTGCCCCCTATTCCATCCGCATCAAGATGCCGCGCGAAGGTGAGGTCACGATCCGCGACGCGGTACAGGGCGATGTGACGGTCAAGAATTCGGAACTCGATGACATGATCATCCTGCGCTCCGACGGTACGCCGACCTATATGCTGGCTGTGGTGGTGGACGACCATGACATGGGTATCACCCATATCATCCGGGGTGACGACCACCTGAATAACGCCTTCCGCCAGTACCAGATTTTTGCCGCTATGGGCTGGGATGTACCGGTGTTTGCGCATATTCCGCTCATCCACGGTATGGACGGCAAGAAGCTCTCGAAACGCCACGGTGCGCTCGGGGTAGAAGCCTATGAAGAGATGGGGTTCCTGCCGGAAGCGATGCGCAATTATTTGCTGCGTCTCGGCTGGAGCCACGGCGATGACGAGATCATCTCAACCGCACAGGCCATCGAGTGGTTCAACCTTGAAAACGTGGGCCGCAGCCCAGCGCGCTTCGACTTTGACAAGCTCGATAGCCTCAACGGTCACTATATTCGTGAGTGTGATGCAGAACGCCTCTTGTCAATCGTGAAAAGCGGGCTAGAAAATACACTGGACCGCGCGCTTGAGAGCGCCGAGACCGACCGGCTGAGCCGTGCGCTGCCCGCGCTCGCCGAACGGGCCAAACGCCTGCCGGAACTCGTTGAGAGCGCGTCTCTTTTTTGTAACACACGCCCGTTAGAGCTAACGGAGAGCGCCGCCAAGCAACTGTCAGACGACGTTCTGCCCGTGCTTGAAAAAGTGGCGAAAGAATTGGAAGCCGTCACCGAGTGGAATGGCCCGGTGATTAAAGCTGCCATTATGTCTTTTGCGGAAGCAGAAGACCTTAAACTTGGCAAAGTGATGCAGCCGATAAGGGCCGCTGTGACCGGAGGGAAACAGTCCGGCGACCTGGTTGAGACCCTGGAGATATTGGGCCAGGGCGAGACTGTCGGCCGCTTGAGGGACCGCGTTGCCGCGTAATCCTTTAGTTTGCCCCGCCAAGGGGTGGACAACTGATTTTTGAGAAGGAGTAAGGACCATGTCTAATGATCCCCTTAAACTGGCCGGCGCCGGCGCTGACGTCGACCTTCCTGTTATGGAGGGGTCTGTTGGTCCAAAGGTAATGGACATCCGGAAGCTTTATGCACAAACCGGCATGTTCACCTTTGACCCGGGCTTTACGTCCACAGCGAGCTGTGAATCGAAAATTACCTATATCGATGGCGAAAAAGGTGAACTGCAGTATCGCGGTTACCCAATCGAACAGCTTGCTGCGCACAGTGACTTCATGGAAGTCTGCTACATTCTGCTGTTCGGCGAACTGCCGACCAAAGCGGAAAAGGAAAAATTCGTCCACGACATCACCCACCACACCATGGTGCACGAGCAGCTTCACCGCTTCTTCAGCGGTTTCCGCCGCGATGCGCACCCGATGGCGATCATGGTGGGCGTTGTCGGCGCACTGGCCGCTTTCTACCATGACAGCACGGACATCAACGATCCGCACCAGCGTATGGTGGCTTCCTATCGCCTGATCGCGAAGATCCCGACCATCGCTGCGATGGCCTACAAATATTCGGTGGGCCAGCCGTTTGTTTACCCGCGAAACGAGCTTTCGTACGCCGGCAACTTCCTGCACATGATGTTCTCGGTTCCGGCTGAAGAATACAAAGTGAGTCCGACGCTTGAAAAAGCCATGGACCTCATCTTCATCCTGCACGCCGACCACGAGCAGAACGCGTCCACATCGACGGTTCGCCTTGCGGGTTCCTCGGGCGCCAACCCGTTCGCCTGTATCGCAGCCGGCATCGCTTGCCTCTGGGGTCCGGCACACGGCGGTGCAAACGAGGCATGCCTCAACATGCTGCAGGAAATCGGTACTGTCGACCGCATCCCTGAGTTTGTGGCGCGCGCCAAGGACAAGAGCGATCCGTTCCGCCTGATGGGCTTTGGTCACCGCGTTTACAAGAACTTCGACCCGCGCGCGACCGTCATGCGCGACACCGCACACAAGGTTCTGAAAGAGCTGGGTGTGGACGATCCGCTCTTTGACGTTGCGATGGAACTCGAGAAGATCGCCCTTGAAGACCCGTATTTCGTAGAGAAAAAACTCTACCCGAACGTGGACTTCTACTCGGGCATCATCCTCAAGGCGATGGGCTTCCCGACCGCGATGTTCACGGTTCTGTTCGCCCTCGCCCGTACCTCGGGCTGGATTGCGCAGTGGAAAGAGATGATCGAGGACCCGACCCAGAAGATCGGTCGTCCGCGCCAGCTCTACACCGGCGCACCCAAGCGCGACTATGTTCCGCTCGACAAGCGCTAGGCGTACGCGAGTTTAGAGATATGGAAAGGCCGGTCTTTCGACCGGCCTTTTTCTTTGTGGCATACTCTCTCGACTGGAACATACAGGGAGAAGCCAGATGTCAACCACAGCAAGCGGTATCGCGACCATAATCCTTGCGCTTGTCGCACTTGTCGCCACCACCGGCATGGTCTGGAACCGCATCAAACTTGGCAAGGGCATTGGCGAAAGTATCAATCAGTTCGCCGTTGCCACTGTCGCCCTGCCTATCATCGCTACCCTCGCAATCCTTGGCGTGCTCAGCCTCGAAGTTACTGGAACGCTGCTGGGTGCCGGCATTGGCTTTATCGCCAACGGGCGGCAGAACCGCATGACGCAAAAATAAAGGCGGCCAGAATAGCCGCCTTTACATCATCCGGATTGTTGTTTGCTGCGCTATTCAGCGCCGCCGAGCATGGCTGTGAGCTGGGCTTCCGTCGCCAGTTCGCCGTCGACGTAAGCCTTTGCGTCAAACTTCCACACAGCCCCCCGGCCACGGATCTTGACAAGCTTCATCTCAAGCCGGTCACCCGGCACAACCGGGCGGCGGAACTTGGCACCGTCGATGGCCATGAAATAGACCACCTTGCCCTTGGCATCGTCACCGAGGAAGTCGATCGCAAGGCAACCGGCCGTCTGGGCCATCGCTTCAAGGATCAACACACCTGGCATAACCGGTTTTTGCGGGAAATGCCCCGGGAAAAACGGCTCGTTCATGGTGACATTCTTGATACCGGTGCCGCTTTCGCCTGGCACGACATCAACCACCTTGTCCACCAACAGGAACGGATACCGGTGCGGTATCAGTTCCATGATCTTTGCAATATCGAATGCCATCATTCAGCCCCCTGAAGGATCAGGCGATTATTGCTGTTTCTGCTCAGCCGGTGCGCCTTCAGCCGCCGGCTTCGGCAGGTTGTTGAGCACAACGGTCGGCAGCTCGGCGTCCAGCTTCTCGATGAACTGGGTCGTTACGTCGATACCGGCAGCTGCACCAAGAAGCACACGCTTCGGCATGATAACCTGTGCGTTCCGCTCAGCGAGCAGGCTGCGGATTGCAGGCTGGCGCGCGCGCTCAACCTGAACCAGCGCTTCCTGACGAAGCTGGTCGAAAATATACTCAAGCTGAGCAAGCTCCTGCTGGAAGCGGATATAGGTCGCTTCAAGCTTCTTCTTCTCTTCTTCGTATTTGTCGTTGCCGATAATGGCTTTGCGCTTCTCGAGGTCAGCGAGCTGCTGCTCGAGCGCACCGCCCCGCGTTACCATCTGGCGGCGCTGCAGAATGCTCTGGCGCAGCTCATTGGTTTGCAGGTTGAAGTCCTTGTAGGCAGCGGCTTCACGTTCCACACGCTCGTCATCCACCGTCAGGATCTGTGCGGATGCGCCTGCGGTCAGGCCGACAACAGCCATCGCAGCGACCACGCCATATTTGAGAGAATTAAACAACTTACCCATTTTTATATCCCTATGATCTGTATTTTTAGAATGTCGTACCGACATTGAACTGCAGCGTTTGCGTCCGGTCGCCAAGCTGCTTCATCAGCTGCTTGGAGAGGTCAATCCGGAACGGACCGAACGGCGACTGCCAGGAGAAACCGATACCGACGGAAATCCGCGGCTTGGCGCTGTTGCCCGACAGACAGTTCAGGTCGAGGCCGGAGAAGTCATTATCTGCATCTGCCGCATCATACTCGGCCTGCGTGAAGGCACAAGGCTGAAGAAGGTCTTCCTGTGCCCGGAACAGCGAACCGGCGTCGATAAAGGCCGAAGCATTGATACCACTTTCAAGCGCTGCGTCACCGAGCGGGAAGAAGAGCTCGCCACGACCGATATAATAAGCCGTACCACCGATTGCATAGTTGTTCGCGAAGTCACGCGGCCCCATGCCCGAGGTATCGAAGCCACGGATACGTGGGCCACCGATGAAGAATTTGTCCGACAGGCGTACATCCTGACCAATGCCGTTGATGATACCCGCTTCGCCGCCCAGACGGAAGGTCCAGCCTTCCCAAGGTGTCCAGTAGTTGTCGTTGGTGACGCTCGAGCGCAGGTAGCGCACGTTACCGCCCAGACCGGCAAAGTCCTGACTGAAGTAGAAGCTGTGGCCACGTGTCGGGCGGATGATGCTGTTACGCGTATCGAAGCCGACCGTATAGCCGACAATCGACTGCCAGCGTTTACCAACGGAATCCGAGAGGCTGCGCGGCAGCGCCACAAGTCGGTCATCATCGTCGAGGCCGTCACCATCAAGGTCGAAGTCGTCATCGTCCACCACACCGTCGCCGTTGACGTCATAGCGGCTTACACGCTCGTCAATCTCGTCCTGATCGGTCAGGCCTTCGGTATAACGCGCACTTGCGAACGACGCATAATACTGGGCGATACCAGAGCTCAGGATGTTCACATCATCCTGGCGCAGCGTATAGCGTGTCGACAGTTGCCAATATTCGTTGATTGCCATCCCTGCCCGGAGCGAGAAGCCATAGGACGTGGTGTTGAAGATAGAACCATACTGGGTAGAGTCGATCTTGCGCGCGAACAGGTCAAAGCCTGCTGCCACGTTGCGGCCACCAAAATAGTTCTCGGTAAAGCCGAGGTCGATTTCCTGCCGGATACCCGACATCCTGAGGCCAAGGCGCAGGTCCTGCCCTTTACCCATCAGGTTGCGTTCCCGGATCGAGAAATCGAAGATGAAGTTCTCAAGGCTCGAGAAACCCGCACCGAGGTTCAACTCACCGGTTGCCTGCTCCTCGACCTTCACGTCGATGACCATGCGGTCTGGCTGGCTGCCCTGAAGCTGCTCTACTTCCACTTCGCGGAAGAAGTTCAGGCGGTTCAGGCGGTTTTCCGAACGTTTCACCAGTGCAGAGTTGAACGCGTCACCTTCCTGGATACGGAATTCACGGCGGATCACGCGGTCAAGCGTGCGCACGTTACCGGTGATGTTCACACGCTCGACATATACCCGCGGTGCATCAAGCACACGGAAGGTGATATCGATCTTGCGGTTTTCACGGTCGCGTTTGATCTGCGGACGCACGTCCACAAACGCATAACCGAGCAGACCCGCTGCGTTCGAAAGCGCTTCAATGGTCTGCTCAATCGCTTCAGCGTTATAGATATTGCCTTCGCGCATCAGCAGGAAAGCACGGAACAGGTTCACGTTCACATCGCGGATCTCGCTTTCGACATCCACTTTGCCAAATTCGTAGATCTCGCCCTCGTCCACCGTGAAGGTGATGAAGAAGTCCTTACGGTCCGGTGTCAGTTCAGACACGGCGGAGATGGTACGGAAGTCTGCATAACCCTCGTTCAGATAGTGCTGGCGTAGCACCTGCTGGTCATAAGCCAGACGGTCGGGGTCAAACGTATCGTTCGAGGTAAAAAGCTTCCACCAGCGCGCCTGTTTGGTCGCGAGCACGTCGCGCAGGTCGCCGTCGGAGAATTTCTCGTTACCGATAAATTTGATCGAGCTGACCTTGGTTTTGGGACCTTCCTGAATTTCAAACAGGAGGTCGACGCGGTTTTGCTCAAGTTGCACAACCTTCGGCTCAATGATCGCGGCGAAACGGCCAGAGCGACGATAAAGCTCCAGCATACGCTGCACGTCAGAGCGTACTTTGGCACGGGTAAAGACCATACGGGGGCGCAGGCGCACCTCTTCAAGCAGGTCTTCGTTATCGAGGCGCTTGTTACCTTCAAAAACCACGCGGTTGATGATCGGGTTCTCGACCACGCGCACAAGCAGCGCACCCTGCACTTCCGAAAGCTCAACGTCCGAGAACAGGCCTGTGGCAAAAAGTGTCTTGAGGCTGGCGTCAAGCTTGACGGGGTCGAACGGTTCACCAGGTGCTACGGAAAGGTAGGACGCAATCGTCTCCGGTTCTACGCGCTCGTTGCCGACCACGCTGATCTGACGGATGATTGGAAGCTGTTGAGCAGCCGGCTCCTGCGCCGCCACCGGCACAGAAAACGACATTCCCCCTACTGTGAGCGCCAGAATAAAACGCCACGTCAAAGACAATTTAAATAAACGCAACTTTTCAGCCCATTCTTATTTTTTCGGCAACTTTGGCGGTGAAATTGGCCTAGAGTGCCATGGATTGCAAGTCATTCAGTGTTACAAGCAGCATAAAAATCAGCATCAGCGCAAATCCGGCATAAAATCCGGCTTCCTGAGCCTTCCTGCTGAGCGGTGAGCCCTTCACGGCCTCAAGACCGTAATAGAGCAGATGCCCACCATCCAGTACCGGGATGGGCAGGAGATTGAGGATGCCCAGATTGAGCGACAAGAGCGCCAGCATCCAGACAAAGCTCTCAAAACTGATGTGGGCTGCTTCCCCCACCATATTGGCGATACGCGCCGGACCACCAAGTTCCTTCACCGACCGGAGCCCCATGATCATCTGGCCGATGGTGGTAAAAATCGTGTCGGTCATGACAACCGTCTGACGGCCACCTTCATATAGAGCACCGAGCGGACCAAGCTCCACGCGCTTGATCTCGCCCGAGGTGACACCAAGCTGGCCATAGGGATAGCGGTTGCCAAACCGGTCTTCCATATAAGCGATGCCGAGGGTGACGTTCACGCTCTCGCGCACACCGTCACGTTCGATCAGCACGCTGACGTCGCCGCCCGGATACAGGCGCACAATGCCGCCGATGTCCGAGAAGCGGTCAATTTCCTCGCCGTTGACGGCAATGATACGGTCGCCGGACTGCAGGCCAGCCTTAGCCGCTGCCGATTCTTCGGTCACCGTATTGATGACGGGCTCAGCCACGCCGATACCATAGGAAAAATAAAAGGCTGCAAACACCAGCACCGCGGCAATCAGGTTGATTGCGGGACCAGCGAAAACGATCAGCGCACGTTGCCACAGCGGCTTGTAGTGGAAGCAGACCGCCCGTTCTTCCGGCGAAAGCCCCTCCGGGATATCCCCCGGGTTGCTGGCAGCCGAGGCATCACCGAAGAATTTCACATAACCGCCAAGCGGAAGAACGCTGATTTTCCAGCGGGTTCCGTTCTTGTCAGTTCTGCCGATCAGTTCCTTGCCCATGCCAATGGAGAAGGTATCCACCTTGACGCCAAACAGGCGGGCCATGGCGAAATGCCCCCACTCATGGATGAATACAAGGATGCTGAAGCCGCCAATGAATGCGGCAATGGTGAACAACAGGCCTGGCCCTTCGGTTTCCATGGCTATCCCCGGTCTTACCTAAAACTATTCCATTCTGCCTAGTGAGCCCGCTGAGCCAAGTGCTCTGCGGCCTCCCGGCGTGCCATTTTATCTATTTCGAACACATTCGAAAGCGATTGTGGCGCTTTAATGTCGCATGAGGACAAAGTCTCGCTGACAATGGCTGGAATATCAACGAAGCGCAGCCTGCCTTTCAGGAAGGCTTCCACTGCCACCTCGTTGGCGGCGTTGAGAATTGCGGGCGCAGCGCCCCCTTCCATCATCGCCTCCATCGCAAGCCCAAGGCAGCGGAATGCGTCAAGGTCCGGCGCTTCGAACGTGAGCGAGCCAATCTCGGCGAGCGAGAGGCGCTTCACTGGTGCATGCATCCGCTCGGGCCATGCGAGACTGTAGGCAATCGGTGTGCGCATATCGGGCGAGCCAAGCTGCGCGAGCACACTACCATCCGCGTATTCAACCATCGAATGGATCACCGACTGCGGGTGCACCAGCACTTCAATCTGGGTCTTCTCGATCGGGAAAAGATGATAAGCCTCAATCACCTCCAGGCCCTTGTTCATCATCGTCGCACTGTCGACCGAGATTTTCGCGCCCATGTCCCAGTTAGGGTGTGCCACAGCCTCGGCGGGCGTGACGCCGAGCAGACTCTCGTAACTACGACCGCGGAACGGACCACCGGACGCTGTGAGGATAATTTTCTCGACACCACAAGCGCGTTCAAAGTCAAATACCTGGAAGATGGCATTATGTTCGCTGTCGACCGGCAGAAGGGTCGCGCCGTGTGCCTTCACCTCTTCCATCAACAGGTCACCGGCACACACAAGGCATTCCTTGTTGGCAAGCGCCACCGTGGCACCGCGCCGCACCGCAGCCATGGTCGGGCGAAGCCCGGCCGCGCCGACGATCGCCGCCATCACGATTTCCGCCTCGCGCTCAGCCGCTTCAATAAGACCCGCCTCTCCGGCGTGAACTTCGGTCCGTGTTCCGGACAGCGCCGCCTTCAGGTTCGGCAAAAGCCGCTCGTCGCCAATCACGGCAAGTTCGGCCCCAAACTCGATCGCCAGCGCGGCAAGCTCTTCAACCCGACTGTAAGCTGTCAGTGATACAACGCTGAAACTGTTGTGATTTCTGCGAATGAGGTCAAGTGTACTTTGCCCGATTGAGCCGGTGGCTCCAAGGATGGAAATGCGCTTATGGCGGTGCGTTGACATGATCAAAACTCAAAACCCAAAAACGGCGCAGCAAGAAATAGTAACACGACAGCAGGCGCCACAAAAACAAGTCCATCCACGCGGTCCAGAAGGCCGCCGTGCCCGGGGATGAGCCCGCCCGAATCCTTGACGCCAAAATGACGTTTGATCGCGCTCTCCAGAAGGTCACCCACCTGTGCCCATACTGCCAGCAGCGCCGCAGCAAGCGTTACCCCAAGAGGGCTATCCGTGAAGGGATAGATGACATTCATCAGGTAGCTCACCAGCGCGCTGAGCGCCATACCGCCGATTAGGCCTGCCCATGTCTTCTTGGGACTGATGCGCGGCGCGAGCTTGGGGCCCCCAATGCCTTTGCCGGCAAAATAGCCGCCGACATCGGTCGCCCAGACCACAAGGAATATCCACAGAAGCCACAGCCCGCCGCCCTCACCCGCGCGTACCCACCAGAGGGCTGCGATCGGGAAGGCAACATAGCCGATACCGGTCAGAAGCCAGCCGACGCGGGCGCTGTTTTTGCCAATAAGCGCAACACCGAGCACAACAAAAGCCGCCAGCGCACCAAACAGCATGAGGATACCGGGCGCCAGATTAAGGTGAAGTGCAACCAGCATGGCAAGAAGGAGGAGAACCGAGCCCACCTTTGCTTCGATACGCTGCCCCCCTGTAAGACCGCACCACTCGAGCATCATCAGGGCACCCCCCAGCGCAAGCAAAGCAGTAAACCAGTATCCGCCCATATAGACCGCGCCCAGCACGGGCGGCAGCAACAGGAGTGCGGAGACAATACGCTGGAAGAGGTTATCGGAAAGGCCGAGCGGCATCTTGTTGTCCGTCAAGGTCGCGCGCCGAAACGGCGGGTACGGCCAAGGAAATCCTCGACCGCGTGCCGGAAATCAGCCGTGGTGAAATCGGGCCACAACAGCTCCGGGAAAGAAAACTCGGCATAAGCCGCCTGCCACAGCAGGAAATTCGACAGCCGCTGCTCGCCGCTTGTCCGGATAATCAGGTCCGGGTCCGGTATATCGCGGGTCCAAAGCGCGTTTGACACCGCCGTCTCGTCGATCTGCTCCGGCAGTATCTCACCGCGCATGGCTTTTTCTGCAAGTTCGCGCGCCGCCATGACAATCTCTTCGCGGCTGCCATAGCTGAGCGCGATGATCAGCGTCATACGTGTGTTGGCGTGAGTTTTTTCCTCAGCCCGATCAATCATCGACACTATATCACCAGACAACCGGTCACGGCGGCCAATTACCCGCAGGCGAATGCCTTGTTTGTGGAGTGTCTTGATTTCGCGCTGGAGATAAAGCTTCAGCAGCCCCATGAGGTCAGAAACCTCATCCGCCGGCCGGTTCCAGTTCTCGGATGAGAAGGCATAGAGCGTGAGATACTGGACGCCACACTCAACCGCACCCTCAATGGCTTCGCGCACAGCGTCTGCGCCCTTGCGGTGCCCCTGCGCGCGCGCCTTGCCATGTCTTGTCGCCCAGCGCCCGTTGCCATCCATGATGATGGCAACATGCGAAGGTGCACCGGCATCACCGGTTTCCGTCACAATTTGCTGGGCGGGGGTTGCCATATTAAACCTGCATGATCTCTTTTTCTTTGGCCTGCAACATCTCGTCCATCTTGGCGACATATTTGTTGGTCAGGTCCTGGACTTCATCAGCATACATCTTGTGTTCGTCTTCGCTGATGGCCTTGTCTTTCTCAAGACACTTCAGCGTATCCATGCCGTCGCGGCGAACGTTACGGATGGCGATACGCCCCTGCTCCGCATATTTGCCGGCAACCTTGGCAAGCTCCGCGCGGCGCTCCTCATTAAGCTCGGGGATCGGAATACGCACAAGCTGGCCATCCAGCATCGGGTTGAGGCCGAGGCCTGCGTTGCGGATTGCCTTCTCGACGGCGGATGCATTCGATTTGTCCCACACCTGCACGCTGAGCATGCGCGGCTCGGGCACGGAAATGGTACCAACCTGGTTGAGTGGCATCTGCGAGCCATAAACGTCAACCGTCACGGGATCGAGCATGTTAGTGGTCGCACGGCCCGAGCGCAGGCCTGCAAATTCGTGTTTCAGTGCATCAACCGCGCCTTTCATGCGGCGTTCAATGTCACCAAGGTCAATATCGTCACTCATATTATTGCTCCTCACCTACGGTGGTGCATACTCCCTTGCCCTGAAGCACGTTCACAAGCGCATCTTCGGCGTGGATCGAGAACACCACAATCGGAATATTGTTTTCGCGGCTCAGCGAAATGGCGGACGCGTCCATGACCTTGAGGTCGTTGGTCAGCACGTCCATGTATGACAGGCTATCGTAGCGGGTAGCTGTCGGATCGAGTTTGGGGTCAGCGGTATAGACGCCGTCCACCTGCGTGCCCTTCAGGAGCGCGTTACAGTTCATTTCTGCCGCACGCAGGGCCGCTGCTGTGTCAGTGGTAAAGAAGGGATTGCCGGTACCGGCCGCGAAAATGACCACACGGCCCTTCTCAAGGTGCCGGATGGCGCGGCGGCGGATGTAAGGCTCGCTCACGCTGGCCATCGGGATTGCCGACAGCACGCGGGTATCAACGCCGATCTTCTCCAGCGCGTTCTGGAGTGCAAGTGCGTTCATCACAGTCGCGAGCATGCCCATATAGTCAGCGGTCGAACGGTCGAGGCCTTCAGCCGCGCCCTTGAGGCCACGGAAGATGTTGCCACCCCCCACAACGATGCAGACTTCAGTGCCGATTTCGCGTGCCCGTTTGACTTCGCGCGATACGCGGGCAGCGGTTTCGGGGTCAATCCCGTAACTACCGTCACCCATCAGGGCCTCACCTGAAAGCTTCAGAAGCACCCGTTTATATTTCGGCCCACTGGACATCGCCTGAATTCTCCCCTGTGCCAATCGCCCGCCGCAGCTTATCCGCTCGGGCCGTCAAAGGCTACCGTGTTTTATCTAAAATTTTTCCGGTACTTAAGCAGAAATTTTCCTGCCCGGGCATTATGCCTCACCGGAGACGCTTTGCAGTTATTGTTACGCGGATAGCGCGCAAGAAAAAGCCCGAGAGAAAGCTCCCGGGCTTTTGTCATTTTCGCAACTGTTTGGCTTAGACGCCAGCAGCAGCAGCAACTTCAGCAGCGAAGTCGTCTTCTTTCTTCTCGAGACCTTCGCCCATTTCAACACGGGCATATGCAACGAGTTCGATATCGGTGCCTGCGTCTTTCGCAGCTTTCTTGATCACGTCAGCAATTTTGGTTTCGCCGTCGATCACGAAGACCTGGTTCAGAAGAACAACTTCTTCATAGTATTTGCGCATACGGCCAACGATCATCTTCTCGATGATTTCCATCGGCTTGCCAGATTCTTTCGCTTTCTCGATCTGAACCTGCTTCTCACGCTCTACGAGCTCTGGGTCGAGGTCAGCTTCAGAGAGCGATGCCGGGTTTGCAGCAGCAACATGCATGGCAAGCTGTTTGCCGAGAGCTGCGAGAACGTCTTCGCTTGCGTCGGACTTGAGTGCGATCAGAACGGCGATCTTGCCCATGCCGTCAACAACTGCGTTGTGAACGTAGGATGCAACAAGGCCTTTTTCGACTTCAAGAACAACAGCGCGGCGGATGTTCATGTTCTCGCCGATGGTTGCGATATTGTCGGTGAGGACTTCGCCAACCGGCTTGGTTTTGCCCGGGTAGGTCGCAGCTTTGATCGCTTCTACGTCGGTGCCAACTTCGAAAGCAACAGCAGCGAGGTCGCCAACAAATTTCTGGAATTTGTCGTTACGAGCAACGAAGTCGGTTTCGGAGTTGATTTCGATCACAGCAGCTTTGGTGCCTTCAGCTTTAACAGCCACGAGACCTTCAGCAGCAACACGACCGGATTTCTTCGCAGCGGCAGCAAGACCTTTGGTACGCAGCCAGTCAACAGCGGCTTCAAGGTCGCCATCGGTTTCAGCAAGCGCTTTTTTACAGTCCATCATGCCTGCGCCGGATTGTTCGCGCAGTTCTTTCACGAGAGCAGCGGTAATTTGTGCCATTTGGTTTTCCCCTTACAGCCCATCGGGGGGCCAAAGTTCGTCATTGGGTAAAGAAACGCCCCCGGTGGGCGCACGGCTCACCGGGAGCATTAGATGAGAATTGTTACTCTGCGGTTGCAGCTTCAGCGGTTTCTTCCGCTGCGGCTTCCTCGGCAACTTCCTCAGCCGGAGCTTCAGCAGCAGCGCCAAGGTCAACACCCTGTGCAGCGAGCTCAGCCTGAATGCCGTCGAGAGCTGCGTCTGCAATGAGGTCGCAGTAGAGACGGATTGCGCGGGTTGCGTCGTCGTTACCCGGGATCGGGTAGTCAACGCCGTCCGGTTTGGAGTTGGTGTCGATCACGCCAACAACCGGGATACCGAGACGGTTAGCTTCAGCAATCGCAAGGTCGTCGCCGATTACGTCAACGATCACGAGGATGTCCGGCAGGCCGCCCATGTCCTGGATACCACCGAGCGAAAGCTCGAGCTTGTCACGCAGACGGGTCAGTTGCAGGGTCTCTTTCTTGGTGAGACCGGTGTGCTCTTGACCGAGTTGCTCGTTGAGCTGCTTCAGGCGCTTGATGGACTGGCTGATGGTCTGCCAGTTGGTCATCATGCCGCCGAGCCAGCGGTGGTTTACATAATACTGACCGCAACGCTTTGCAGCGTCAGCGATGATCGGGGAAGCCTGACGCTTGGTGCCTACGAAAAGCACACGACCGCCGCCTGCAACAACGTCGCGAACAGCCTGGATCGCGCGGGTCAGGTACGGAACGGTTTGCGAAAGGTCAATGATATGGATCCCGTTGCGCTCACCATAGATGAACGGCGCCATTTTCGGGTTCCAACGGTGGGTCTGGTGACCAAAGTGTACGCCTGCTTCAAGCAGAGCGCGCATATCGACTTGCGGCATAGCCATGATACTACTCCTTTTCCGGTTCAAGCCTCCGTGAGGTGTGCGCCAGACGTATCCGAAGAAAACCAATCTGACACCGGATGGCGGCCCGCCAACTCGACAGGAAGCCTACCCCACGTGTGAAGTCGGGCGTGCTATAGGCCTATACGGGGCGAAGATCAAGGCTTTTTTACAGTTCCACCAGCTTCGACAGCAATTTCCCGGCCAGAGGCTTCGGTAACGCCGTATCCGGTCTCTGCATCGATCTTGAGGCGCACACCGGCGGCGTCCATGTCCACAACCGGCAGCGTACGCACCACCCGCGCCCGCCTGGACTGCCGCAGGGCGTCTGCCACCGTGCTGGAACGCGCGAGCTTGGTGAGGTTCAGCCGGGTCGGGAACATAAGCGGCACCTTGTCCTCTTCCCAGTCAGCCAGAAGTTTGCGTGGGCACACCCAGCGCAGGGAGACAGCCTCGTTGCCGTCATGCTGGGCATCCTGCCCGTTGTGGGCGGCAATATAGAAATGCGTATCAAAGCGGCGCGGCATCGGCTCAGGCGTAACCCAGTGTGCAAAGGGTATCATGTTCGCGATATCCAACCTGCCGCCCGAGTAGCGGATCAGATCAGCGAAGGCGAGGCCGGGCGCCAGAACCGCGCGGCGGAAACCGTCAATCTGCAGAATTCCTGCCTCTTCATAGAGCTCCCTCAGCGCGGCGACACGGAATGAAAAATCCCGGAAAACACCCCGCCCTGTGGTAATGCCCTGCCAGCGCCAGTTCTGCTGGTCGGTTTTATCAACCTTGCCACCAGGGAACACAAATGCGCCCGGGGCAAACTTCATAGTTTTGGCCCGTTCGGTCATCAGGACTTCAAGTCCGGCCTTGCCATCCCGCACCAGAATGATTGACGACGCGGGCAATGCCGGTGCAATGCGCCCCCTTGGTCCCCCCATGGCTTATACCTCCTCCACTGCGAGCACGCCCATTTCCGCGGCCACTGCCTGCTTGAGCTCTGGCGTGATCTTGTAGCGGCCGGTCAGGCGGAACTCAGCATAGCGTTTGTTGTCTGCCACAGGCACCCGGATTGTTACCTTGCCCTGACCGCCTGCCTTGCGGTCCAGCGCAGCCTTGATAGGCCCGAACGCCTTGCCTTCCTCGATATCGATAAAGAGGCCTTTGCTCGAGTGCGCGGCCACCATCTCGAGGCTTTCGATACCACGGAGCGACAGGCCGATGCTATCATCGTCATCACGTTTCCTGATCTGAACCGAGACCACAACGGGTGCGCCGTCTTCAACAAGCGAACGGATGCCATCAAGATCATCCTCAAAGGCCATGATCTCGAACGCGTCCGAGCGGTCAGAAAGCGTCAGGCGACCAAACTTGCTGCCGCGCTTGGTGTTGCCTTCGCGGTAGCCGGCAATGGCACCGGCCATACGTACCGTTTGGCCAATAAGGCCAGCGTCACTGTATACCTCGCGCGCCGGGATGATGCGCTCACGCTCGAGGATTTTCTCATACGTGTCGAGGGGGTGAGCGGAGATGTAAAAACCAACCGCGCTTTTTTCGTTCTCAAGCGTTTCGGTGTCGGTCCAGCCGCGCACGACCGGCAGGCTTGGCCGGTCAACCGACTTGGCCATGTCACCACCAAAAAGGCTTACCTGATCGCTCTCGCGCTCCTTGGCCTGCATCTGTGCGACCCGCATGATGATCTCCGCCGCGCCGTAAGCCTGCGCGCGGTCATCCAGCAGGCAGTCAAAGGCACCGGCAGATGCGAGGCGTTCAATCTGGCGCTTGTTCAGGTATTTGGGGTCGATACGCTCGGCAAAATCGAAGATATCCTTGAACTCGCCGTTTGTTTTGCGTTCCTCGACGATGCTTTCCATCGCCTTTTCGCCCACGCCCTTGATGGCTCCAAGGGCATAGCGCACACCCTGGTTGTTGCGCGGGTCATCACCCTCGCAGTAAGGCTCAGCCACCTTTTCAACCACAAATGCCACGTCGGACTTGTTGATGTTCGGCAAGAGGAGCGGGATTTCAGAGCGCTGAAGCTCCTGCTTGAAGGCGGCCAGCTTGTCTGTGTTGCCCATATCAAGCGTCATGATCGCGGCCATGAACTCAACCGGGAAGTTCGCCTTCAGGTATGCGGTGTGATAGGCCACCAGCGCATAGGCCGCCGCGTGCGATTTGTTGAAGCCGTATGAGGCGAACTTGGTGACCAGATCGAAGATGTAGCTGGCTTTTTCATAGTCAATGCCACGTTCGACCGCGCCGTCGCAGAAGCGACCGCGCTGCTTGTCCATCTCTTCCTTGATCTTTTTACCCATCGCACGGCGGAGAAGGTCAGCCTCACCAAGGCTGTAACCCGACATCACCTGCGCGATCTGCATCACCTGTTCCTGATAGATGATGACGCCGTAGGTCTCGCCGAGTATCTCCTCAAGGATCTCGTGCGGGTATTCCACCTCCTCGCGGCCGTGTTTGCGGTTCACGTAAGTCGGGATGTTATCCATCGGACCGGGGCGGTAGAGCGCCACGATAGCGATGATATCCTCGAACTTGTCGGGCCTCAGGCCCTTCAGCACCGCGCGCATGCCGGTACTCTCGAGCTGGAACACACCGGCGGTGTCACCGGCGGCGAGCAGCTTGTAGGACGGCGCATCGTCAAGCGGCACGGACGGCAGGTCGACGATGATGCCGCGTTCCTTGATGTAGGCCACAGCGCGGTCCAGCACCGTGAGGGTCTTGAGGCCGAGGAAGTCGAATTTCACAAGGCCCGCCAGCTCCACCCATTTCATGTTGAACTGGGTCACCGGCATTTCGGACTTGGGATCGCGGTAAAGCGGTACAAGCTCGTCTAGCGGCCGGTCGCCAATTACCACACCCGCCGCGTGGGTCGATGAGTGCGCGTAAAAACCTTCAAGCTTGAGCGCCCGATCCATCACCCGGCGCGTGAGCTCGTCATTATTGATTTCCGCCTGCAGGCGCGGCTCACTATCGATTGCTTCCCGGAGCGACATGGCGTTGCCGGGATCATTCGGAATCATCTTCGACAGCCGGTCGGTCTGGCCGTGTGGCTGCTGCATAACGCGCCCGCATGCCTTCACAACCGCGCGGGCCTGCAACTTACCGAAGGTAATGATCTGCGCGACGCGGTCATGACCGTATTTGTCCTGCACGTAGCGGATCACACGGTCACGCTTGTCCTGACAGAAGTCGACGTCAAAGTCGGGCATGGAGACACGTTCAGGGTTCAGGAAACGTTCGAACAGCAGCGAGAATCTGAGCGGGTCAAGGTCGGTGATCTTGAGCACCCACGCCACCACGGACCCCGCGCCCGAGCCCCTGCCCGGCCCGACCGGAATGTCGTGGTCCTTGGCCCACTGGATAAAGTCAGCAACGATCAGGAAGTAGCCTGGGAAACCCATCTGGTTGATGATACCAAGCTCATAGTCGAGCCGGTCCCAGTATTCCTTCTCCCATTCTTCATCCTTGCCGGGCGTGAGGCCTTCTTCCTTGGCCTTGAAATCGAGGCGTTCACGTAGCCCCTTCTCCGATTCTTCGCGGAGCATGTCAGCCTCAGACACATCCATGCCGCTGGTGAAGTTCGGCAGCAGCGGGTCGATCTTGTCCACCTTGAAGGCGCAGCGACGGGCGATATTCACCGTATTTTCAACCGCTTCTGGGAGATCATTAAAGAGACTAATCATCTCCTCACCACTCTTGAAACGGTATTCCGGGTTCAGTTTGCGGCGGTCTTGAACCGCGACATAGGTGCTTTCTGCCATACAGAGAAGCGCGTCGTGCGGCTCATACATATCCGGCCCGACAAAGAAAGGCTGGTTGGTCGCAACGATAGGGAGATCATGCTTGTAGGCGAAGTCGAGGAAGTCCTCTTCCGTCGCCTCTTCCTGTGGCATGCCGTGGCGGGCGATCTCAACATACAGCCGGTCAGCAAACAGTTTCTTGAGGTCGAGGAGGCAGCTTTCGGCACCGTCCTTATTTCCCTCAAGAAGGAGCGCGCCCACGGGGCCAGACACACCGCCCGCCAGACAGATGATGTCTGCCGTCAGGCCTTCGAAATTCTCGAACGGGAACTGCACACCGTCCTGCGGGTCACTCTCCAGATGCGCCTTCGAGACGATTTTCATCAGGTTCTGGTAGCCATGCTGGCTTTGCGCAAGCAGCACAAGCTGGTCCGGCTTCGCCGCCTTTTTGCCCTTGGCTGTATGGTCCTTATAGGGGTTCTTCACATGAAGCGTGACGCCGATGATGGGCTGCACGCCCGCGTCCGCCGCGTAGGACGAGAACTCGAGCGCGGCAAACATATTGTCGGTGTCGGTCATGGCGACCGCCGGCATCTTGTGGCCAACGCACTGTTTCACCAGATCCTTTACATGAATCGCCCCTTCCGAGAGCGAATAAGCTGTGTGGACCCGAAGATGAACAAAGCCAGCGTGGCTCATACACCGAACCTCATGAAAGACAGGAAATCAATTGATGTGCTCAGCCTACAAGGCCAGGCATGGATACTCAAGCGCTATGGAGCACACCTTCACGGAGCGTGAGACGGCGGTCCATCTTGGCGGCGAGTGTCACGTCGTGCGTGGCGATAAGCGCCGCAAGCCCACGTTCCCGCACGAGTTCGACAAACAGGTCGAACACCTTGCCTGCTGTGGCTTCATCAAGGTTGCCGGTGGGCTCGTCCGCCAGCAACAGCACAGGGTCCCCCACAAGCGCCCGCGCGATGGCGACACGTTGCTGTTCACCACCGGAAAGTTCGCTCGGCGTATGATCAAGCCGCTCTTCAAGCCCGACCCGCACAAGGATTTCCCGCGCGCGCTCATTGGCTTCCTTCTCGGGCGTTCCGCCAATGCGCAGCGCCATGGCCACATTCTCCACAGCGGTGAAGTCTGGCAGAAGGTGATGGAATTGATAGACAAAACCAAGCGACTGCTGCCTGAGCGTCGCGCGTGCTTCGTCCTTGAGTTTAGTTGCTTCACCGCCCGAGATATAAACCGAGCCTTCGTCGGTCTGGTCCAGAAGGCCTGCGATCTGGAGAAGCGTCGACTTGCCCGAGCCGGATGCACCCACAAGCGCCACAAGTTCGCCGGATTGCACGTTCAGGTCGACACCGCGCAGCACCTCAACCACCTTGTGGCCCTGGCGGAAGGCGCGTTCGATACCGATGAGCTCCAGCGCTGGCTTATTCATAACGAAGCACCTCCACCGGGTCGATCTTGGCAGCGCGGCGCGCAGGGATAATGGTCGCCGCAAAAGAGAGAACAAGCGCAAGACCAATGGTCAGGCCAGCTTCCACGATATTCACCTCGGCCCGCAGGTTGGTGATGAAACGAACCGCGGGGTCCCAGACCTGCAGGCCAAATGCCGTCTCGATGAAGCTTTTGATGGCCTCGATATTGGCGATGATCAGCCAGGACAGCAGCCCGCCGGAGACGATACCAGCAGACCCGACAAAAAGGCCGATGGTGACAAAAATGCGTTTGATGGACGCCTGTGTTGCGCCAATGGTGCGCAGGATGGCGATATCAGGAGATTTGTCCTTCACCAGCATGAACAGGCTCGAGGAGATGTTGAATACGGCGACGAGGATGATCAGCCCTACAATCAGGAACATCATCACGCGTTCGGTCTGCAGGGCACCAACAAGGCTCTGGTTCAAGGACCGCCATGTGCGCACGTAAGCCCGTTCGCCCACCACGGCCGCGATCTCGGGGCCGACGCTATCAACCGCGTCCGCGTCTTTCAGCAAAATTTCGATATTCGCTACCGTGTCCTCAAGCCGGAAGAAGCGTTGCGCTTCCTCAAGTGGCATACCGATGAAGCTCTCATCGAACTGGTAAACACCAATTTCCACAACTGCAACAACGGGATAGGACAGATAGCGGAGGGTTGAGCCAAAGGGTGTCGCGACTGACTTGGGGCTCACGATGGTGACCCGGTCGCCTGCCGTCACCCGCAAACGGTTGGCAAGCTGGTAGCCTAGCACAAGCCCACCTTCCTCAGGCGCCGCCTCAAGCGTACCGGCCTTCACGCCGACAATACCCATCTTCTCAGCGTTGAAATAATCGTCCGGCAGGCCGCGCACGATCGCGCCCCAAGCGTCACCTTCGTTGGTGACCATGACCTGATTCTCGCTGAACGGCATCATTTTCACGATGTCGTCGCGGTCCTTCAGGTCTTCCATGATTCTTTCATAGCCGGAAAGCTGGCCGCCATAACCCTGAATGAGGATATGGCCGTGATAGCCAAGGATCTTGTCCATCAGTTCGGCGCGAAAGCCGTTCATCACCGCCATCACCACGATGAGGGCTGTAACCCCAAGCGCAATGGCGGTAACCGAAAGAACCGCGGTGACGGAAATTACCCGGTCCCGTTTGCGCGCCAGCATATAGCGCATCGCGACCGACCATTCATATCCCCGTGCCAGCACGCGGCTCCTCCCCTTTTAATCAGCCTCAGGCTGTCAGTTTAGCGACAGCATCCTCGGGCGACAGTTCGACCCGCTCACCGGTTTTGCGGTTCTTGAGCTCGACAACACCATTCTCAAGGCCGCGTGGGCCAACCGCAAGCTGCCAAGGCAAGCCAATGAGGTCCATATTGGCGAACTTGGCGCCCGCGCTCTGGTCACGGTCGTCATAAAGAACCTCGACGCCCGCTTTTGTGAGCTCAGCATAAAGCTTGTCACAGGCTGCGGTGCAGTTTTCATCCTTCAGGCGCAGGTTCATCAGGCCAACCTTGAAGGGTGCAACACTCTCGGGCCACACAATGCCGTTGTCGTCATGACACGCTTCAATGATGGCACCAACAAGGCGCGAGACCCCCACACCGTAGGAGCCCATCTGCACCGGCACGATCTCGCCGTTCGGCCCCTGGACGGTGGCGTTCATCGGCCTGGAGTATTTTTCCCCGAAGAAGAAGATATGCCCAACCTCGATACCACGACCAGTCACCAGCTTCGTCACATCAACCGGGCAATCTTCCGGTTTGTGAATCTCATCTGTTGCGGCATAGATGCTGGTCCATTCGTCAACAATCGGCTGCAGGTCATCGCCCTCGCCCACCTCAATCATCGGATCAAGCGCGTCAAAAGCCTTGTCAAAGAAGACCTCGCTCTCGCCAGTATCCGCAAGAACGATAAACTCATGGCTCAGATCACCACCAATTGGGCCAGTGTCCGCACGCATCGGGATCGCCTTGAGGCCGAGGCGCGCAAAGGTGCGCAGGTAGGCAACAAACATCGCGTTATAGGACTTGCGGCCATCTTCTTCCGTGAGGTCGAAGCTATAGGCATCCTTCATCAGGAATTCACGGCCCCTCATCACACCAAAGCGCGGACGGATCTCGTCACGGAATTTCCACTGGATGTGGTAAAGATTCTTCGGCAGGTCCTTGTAAGACTTGATCTCACGGCGGAAAATATCCGTGATCATTTCCTCGTTGGTTGGACCAAAGAGCATCTGACGCTCGTGCCGGTCTTCAATGCGCAGCATTTCCTTGCCATAATCGTCATAGCGGCCGCTCTCGATCCAGAGGTCCGCGGACTGGATGGTCGGCATCAGCAATTCCTGCGCACCCGCGCGGTCCTGCTCCTCACGCACAATCTGCTCAATTTTCTTGAGCACCTTGAAGCCCATCGGCAGCCAGCTATAAATACCGGCCGCGCCCTGCCGGATCATACCGGCGCGCAGCATCAGGCGGTGAGAGGCAATCTGTGCCTCACTGGGGGTTTCCTTCAGAGTCGGCAGAAAATAGCGGCTTAGGCGCATGGCTTACTCGTTTTATTCATTGGTGTTTTTAAATTCGGGCTCCGGGCACTTTTTTGGTGCTGCCCTTCCTGTGCTTCTTTTGCCGCCCCACAGGGCGAATAGCAACGGCTTTCTTAAATTTCCAACGCTTTCCCGCGCAACAATCAGTCCTGTTTGCGCAATTTAAGGATGCACATCGTGTCAAATGTTGCAGCGATGCAACAGGAAACCCAAACAAACACTACATCTAGTGTTTCTTCATCTCTAATTTGATGACACCGGCGGGGGCAAACGCATAGCTTCGGTGGTGCGCAGAGCTGAAATCGGTTCACGTATTCGTGGCCCACGCTCAGGGAGGAACTTTGCGCTATAAAATATAGGCAAGCTCAAAGAAGCTGCCGATTTATAGATTAGGAAAAGCAAGGCATCGCGCCTTGCTTTTTCGTTTTTCGCCTTGGTTAAATCTAGCCGCGTGGTGTGCGGAACGAGATCAGGTCGCTGGTCGCGAGGAAATAGTACGCCACAGTCAGCACAAGCGCGATCAGGCTTGTGATCAGCATCTTTTTCTTCAGGTTCGGGTTCACAGGTGCTGCGGGTTCCGTACCCGGCACAAACTCTTCCGGGCTTTCGTGTTGAGAGCGCACACCGACCGGTAGCGCCGCAAAGAACACCATCCACCAGGCAATCACATAGACGAGGATAATGGTTGCAATATTCATAGTGCTATATCTCCTCAATCTCGACAAGTGTGCCGCAGAAGTCCTTGGGGTGCAGGAACAGAACGGGCTTGCCGTGAGCGCCGATCTTCGGCTCACCGTCACCGAGCACACGCATGCCGTCCGCCTTCAGTTTGTCACGCGCTGCGATGATGTCCTCCACCTCGTAACATACGTGGTGCATGCCGCCTGACGGATTGTTCGCGAGGAATTTGGCAATGGTGGAGCCTTCGCCAAGAGGATGCAGAAGCTCGATCTTGGTGTTGGGCAGGTTCACAAAAACCGTGGTCACGCCGTGGTCCGGCAGGTCCAGCGGTTCGGAGACATCCGCACCGAGCGTATCCCTGTATACCGCGGCACCGGCTGCGAGATCCGGCACCACAATGGCAACATGATTGAGCTTTCCGATCATTGCTTCTTCCCTACTTCCTGAATTCCAGTTCACCGCGCCGGTTGATAAGCGAGGCAACGCCGGGGTTCTTACCGATTTCACGGCGGCAGAACCTGCGCACAGCGATGCGGATCACATCTTCGACCATCGTATCCGACAGCCGCGACGGCTTTGCCATCCGTTCAAGGCCGTCTTCAATCGCATCCAGCATGCCGTCATAAAAGACGTCATCGTCCTGTTTTGGCAGGCCGAGGATAGCAATAAGCGGTTCAGCCGCCAAAGTACCGTCCCGATCAAATACCACACTCACGGTCACAAAACCGTTCACAGACGCACGCCGGCGGTCTGCAATCGCTTCATCCGCAACCGATACAATCTCGGTACCGTCAAGCGCAAGGCGGCCAACAGGCGCTTCGTCAACAAGCTTGAGGCCCTTTTTGCTGATCTCGATAATATCGCCATTCTTGGGCACAATGGTATGTTTGATGCCCAGTTCGCGCGCAAATGCCGCATGGCGCTGCAGGTGCCGCGCCTCCCCATGCACCGGAATCACTGCAAACGGTTTGGTCCACTCATACATGCGCTTGAGTTCCGCCCTGCCCGGATGACCGGAAACATGGATAAAGGCGTCTTTTTCGGTCACGACATTGATATTCTTGATAGCAAGCTGGTTGAAGAGCTGGCCCAGTACAATCTCGTTGCCCGGAATGATTTTGGACGAAAAAACTACGTTGTCGCCGGGGCTAAGCTGCAGATTTTTGTGATCGTCGCGCGCGATGCGGGATATGGCGGCACGAGGCTCACCCTGACAGCCGGTGCAGGCGATCAGCACTTCATCCTTGGGCAGATAATCGGCGTCTTCTTCATCCACGAGCGGCGGAAAGTCCGCTAGGTAACCTGTCGCCTTCGCGGCTTTATATACTCGCTCCATCGAGCGGCCCAGCAGGACGAGGCGGCGACCGGTAGCCTTCGCCACCTCGCCAATCGTCTCAAGTCGCGCCACGTTCGAGGCAAAGGTGGTGATCACCACCCGGTTTTTCATGCCCGCGACCAGCTCTTTGAGGCTCTCGCGCACCGCCGCTTCCGAGCCGGATTCGGAAGGGTTGAACACATTGGTGCTGTCCCCCACCAGCGCGAGCACACCTTTGTCGCCCAGCTCAGAGAGAACAGGTGATGGGCATGCCGGGCCAATCAGCGGACGATCATCGAGCTTCCAGTCACCGGTATGGAAGATTGTGCCTTTCGAGGTCTCGATCGCGAGGCCATGCCCTTCGGCGATGGAGTGTGCGAGCGGCACATAGCGCACCTTGAAGGGTCCAAGCTCAAGCGTTTCGAGCGCATCCACGATATGGAGCTCAACCTGATCAAAAAGCCCGGCTTCCTTGAGCTTGTCTTCCACCAGTTCAGCCGTGAACGGCGTGGCATACACCGGACACTGAAAGCGTGACCACAGGTAAGGCACCGCGCCGATATGATCCTCGTGACCATGCGTGAGCACGAGGCCGACCAGATCGTCCTGTTCGTCTTCAATGAACACAGGATCGGGGAAAATGAGATCGACCCCGGGCAGGTGGTTATCGGCAAAGCTCATGCCGCAGTCGACCATCAGCCATTTGCCCTTGTGGCCGTACAGATTGAGATTCATCCCAATCTCGCCCGAGCCACCAATAGGTAGGAACAGAAGGCGGTTGTCGTCTGGTTTCATGTAAGCCATGCGTTATCCTAGTTGTTGCGCTCATAAATGAGGCGCAGGCCCTGCAGCGTGAGGTCACCGACCACATCGCCAATGGCGTCCGTATTATTCGCGAAAATTGGCGCGAGGCCACCGGTTGCCAGCACCTTGATATCCTCGCCATGTTCGCGCTTGAGGCGGGCGACAAGCCCTTCGATCATACTTACGTAACCCCAGAAGATGCCGGACTGCATGGCCTCGAGTGTGGATTTACCAGTCACGCGGTCGCTTGTGGGCGCCGTTACCGCAATGCGTGGCAGTTTGGCGGCAGCCTGGTGTAGCGCGTGGAGCGACAGGTTGATGCCCGGGCAGATGATGCCGCCAAGATAGGCCCCGTCGCGGCCGACCACATCAAATGTCGTCGCCGTACCGAAATCCACGACCACAAGCGGTCCGCCATAGAGCTCATGCCCGGCGACTGCGTTCACCAGACGGTCAGCGCCAACTTCCGCGGGGTTGGTCACACGAACATCTACGCCGAGTTCAACCCCGGCTGTGCCAACAATCAGCGGCTCGCAGCCGAAGTATTTTTTGCAAAGCTGCGTCAGCGGCCACACCACCTGCGGCACCACGCTCGCGATGATCGCCCCTTTGACTGCCTTCGGGTCACGGCCATGAAGCGCCATCAGGTGGCTGATCCAGACCATATATTCGTCAACCGTGCGCTGATCGAAGGTCGAGATGCGCCACTGCTCGACAATTTTCTTGTCTTCGATCAGTGCGAAGACCGTGTTGGTATTGCCTGCATCAATCGTCAAAAGCATGTTTTCACTCCAGCCCGCTCACGGGGAAAATGTCCCCTGCATATAGGCGCTTTTCCTGTCTGTCGTCCAGTAGGACCACAAGCCCACCGTCTTCCGCCAGATACTTCGGCGTCCCAGTGAAGGTTTCGCCCATTACCCGAAAGGTACAGACCTTACCTAGGCCCCAGGCGGCATTTGACCAGTCCTGCCTGATATCGGTGAATTCATCCACTTTCCAGTTTGTTAGGCGGGCAAACAAACTAGCGGAAAGTGATTCGAACACAGGCCTTACAGCGTTGTTCATGCCTGTCGCTTTGTTCAGGCATGTAGCGGCAAACTGCGCATCGTCCGGATAGAAGCCGATATTCATCCCGATACCGATGATCACATGGTCGAGCACACCGCCGGAGCGCGCGCTGCTCTCAATCAGGATACCGCTCGCTTTCCGGTCGCGGATCAGCACGTCATTCGGCCACTTGCAGCGCACATCCGTCGCGGGTGCGCCGTGCGCGACGAAGGCATCCCGAACCGCAAGGGCCGCAATGAACGGCAGCGCGGTCAGGTCTTTCGGTTCAAGCTGCGGACGGATGAGAAGCGAGGCATAGAGATTGCCCGACTTCGAGGTCCACGCCCTGCCCCGGCTACCACGGCCTGCGGTCTGCTGGCCTGCGATGATCCACAGCGGGCCACGTTCACCAGCGGCGGCAAGCTCAGCCGCGACAGCATTTGTGCTGCCGCATTCTTCATAAAAGCGGGCCCCGACACCAGCCGGTGCCGAGGCCCCCCAATCTTGATAATCCGTTGTCACTAGAACAACAGCGATCCGGCTGCCCAGCTTGCGGCTGCCACCAGCGGACCGATGAGCAGGAAGTAGCTGACCGGCGAGTTCACGACGGCCGCAATGGCAATCACGCTCGACACCGCACGGCCATGGCCGCTTTCAAACGCCGGAGCCGGCTCATCAAAGAACATCACCTTGATGATGCGGAGGTAATAGAAGGCACCCACCACACTCGTCAGCACGCCAATGACCGCAAGCGGAACAAGGCCTGCTTCAACGGCCGCGAGGAACACATACCATTTGCCCCAGAAACCGGCGAGCAGCGGAATACCTGCGAGCGAGAACATGAAGATCGCCACGGCAATCGACAGCGGAAGGTTGGTTTGCGAGAGACCGGACAGGTCCGAAATCTCTTCAACCATGCCTTCGCTGCGGCGCAGGGTCAGGATGGCGCCAAAGGAACCAAGCGTCATCGTCACATAGATCGCGATATAGATCAGCAGCGCTTCAATACCGGCAGGTGTTGCAGCCGCAAGACCCACGAGCGCATACCCGACATGACCGATCGAGGAATAGGCCATCAGACGCTTGAGGTTGGTTTGAACAAGCGCCACGAAGGAGCCGACGAGCATCGATGCGATGGAGATGAAGACAACAACCTGCTGCCATTCGCCGGACATGGTCGGGAACCCCGTCATCATCACGCGAACGAAGAGCGCAAGCGCCGCCACTTTTGGAGCCGCCGCAAAGAAGGCCGTCACCGGGGTCGGAGCCCCTTCATAAACGTCCGGCGTCCACATGTGGAACGGGACCGCAGAAACCTTGAACGCGAGGCCCGCCATCAGGAAGACCATGCCGATGATGATACCGATTTGCGGCTCTTCCATCGCCTTGAGCGTGGTTGCGAGCGTGTCGAAGTCGGTCGTGCCGGCAAAACCGTATACGAGCGAAACACCATAGAGCAGCATGCCGGATGAGAGCGCACCAAGTACAAAATACTTGAGGCCTGCTTCGGTCGAGCGCGTGCGGTCGCGGTTGAGGGCGGCAAGCACATAGAGCGAAAGGCTCTGGAGCTCGAGACCAACATAGAGGCTCATCAGGTTGTTGGCCGAAATCATGATCATCATACCAAGCGTGGCAAGCAGGATCAGGATCGGATATTCGAACTTCGCGATACCCATCTGGCGCATATAGGACGCCGACATCAGGATCGCGATGCCGGAACCGATGAACACCAAAGTCTTGGTAAACACGGCGAAGGCGTCGGTCACGAACATGCCGCCAAACGTCAGTTGGCGCTCGCCACCAACCTGCGTGATCATGAAGAAGGCCGAGATGACCATCAGCACAATCGCGAGGTTGGCCATCTGGCCGTAGCTTTTATCACCCTGGAATACACCCAGCATCAGCAGGAGCATCGCACCGATGCCCATAATCAGCTCGGGCATCACAGGGAGGAGGATTGGCATTTCACCAGTCATGTCTCACTTACTCCTTAGTGCGCGTCGTGATGCGCTTCAGCCGCCGGTGCCTCAACGGGCGCCACATTGACAACCGTCTGGTTCTCAAAGGCGGAGAATTTCGTATCAATCAGGTTTTGAACCGATGCGTGGATCGGATCGAGGAAGCTGTTCGGATAGATGCCCATCCAGAAGACCACAGCAACGAGCGGTACGAAGATGATCTTCTCACGCAGGTTCAGGTCCGGCATGGCTTTCACATCGTCCTTGTCGAGCTCACCGAACACAAGGCGGCGAACAAGGTAGAGCATGTAGGCCGCACCCAGTACCACACCAGTGGTCGCGAAGAAGGCGATCCAGCTATCGTAGGTGTAAGCGCCGTTGAGGACGAGGAATTCACCCACAAAGCCGCTCATGCCCGGCAGGCCGACCGATGCCATCGAGAAGATGACAAAGATGGTCGCATAGAGCTTCATGTTGATCGACAGGCCGCCGTAGCGCGAGATTTCCCGCGTATGCAGGCGGTCATAAATGACGCCAACACAGAGGAAGAGTGCGCCAGAGACGATACCGTGGCTCAGCATGGTGAAGATCGCGCCTTCAATGCCGTTCGGATTCAGAACGAAGATGCCGATGGTCACAAAACCCATGTGGGCAACGGACGAATACGCGATCAGCTTCTTGATGTCATTCTGCACAAGCGCCACGAGCGAGGTGTAAACGATTGCGACAATCGACAGCGCAAACACGAGCCACGCGAAGTGCATGGTGGCATCCGGGAACATGGGCAGGCTGAAACGGAGGAAACCGTAACCACCCATCTTCAGCAGCACGCCAGCCAGGATCACGGAACCTGCGGTTGGTGCTTGTACGTGCGCATCCGGCAGCCAGGTATGCACCGGCCACATCGGCATCTTCACCGCGAAGGACGCGAAGAAAGCGAGCCACAACAGGTTCTGCACGTCCACATCGAAGTGATGGTTCATGAGCATCGGGATATCGGTCGTACCGGTCTCGATGAACATATAGAACACAGCCACCAGCATCAGCACGGAGCCGAGCAGCGTGTAGAGGAAAAATTTGAAGCTTGCGTAAATGCGGTTCAAACCACCCCACACACCGATGATCAGATACATCGGGATAAGGCCGCCCTCGAAGAAGACGTAGAAGAGGAAGATGTCGAGCGCCGAGAAGACACCGATCATCAGGGTCTCAAGCAGCAGGAAGGCAATCATATATTCCTTCACGCGGGTCTCGACCGATTCCCAGCTCGCGAGCACCACAATCGGCATCAGGAAGGCCGTGAGAACGACGAACAGCATGGAGATGCCGTCAACGCCCACATGGTAGCTGATGCTGTTGCCAACCCATTTGTATTTCTCGACGAACTGGAAGTCCGCCGTTGAGCCGTCAAAGCCCGCCCACAGCACAATGCTGAGCACGAAGGTGAAGAGCGTTGCAAGCAGCGTCACCCAACGGATATTGCGCTTCTCGATCTCTTTGTCCTGGTGACGCACGATGAGCACAAACAGTGCACCAATCATGGGCACGAGCATCATCAGCGAGAGCAGGTAATTTTCCAGAAAATTCATCTTTAATATCCCCTGCCCTTAGTGTCCGCCACTCTGGGCCATAAACCATGTCACCACGAGCGCGAGGCCGATGATCATGGCAAACGCATAGTGATACACATAACCGGATTGCAGCTTGCGCGCCTTCGCGGCGATGACCGCAACAGCATGCGACACACCGTTCGGGCCGAAGCCGTCGATGGTCTGCTCGTCGCCGCGCTTCCAGAAGAAGCCACCAAGCCAGAAGGCCGGGCGCACAAGCGCGAAGTTATAAAGCTCGTCCCAGTACCATTTGTTGAGAAGGAAGGCATAGAGACCATCCCACATCTGAGCGGTACGCTGCGGCAGGTCGGTTTTACGGAGGTAGAACCAAGCCGCAAGCGACAGGCCAATCAGCATGGCAAAGAGCGGCGCCAACTTGACCGCGAGCGGTACGTGGTGTGCTTCTTCCATGATGTCATGGGCAGCCGTCACAAGGGCACCATTCCAGAAGGCCACACGGTCCTCACCGATGAAGGCACCGTGGAAAACATAGCCCGCGAACACAGCACCGATTGCCAGTACGATGAGCGGGAAGCGGATAGTCCACGGCCCTTCATGTGCATGGTCATAGGTGTGATGGTCAGCACGGGTTTCGCCCATGAAGGTCATGAACCACAGACGCCAGCTATAGAAGCTTGTCATCAGCGCAGCAGCCACACCCATCACGAAGGCAAACTCGGCACCCGGTGCATGCGAAGCGTAAGCCGCCTCGATAATCATGTCTTTCGAATAGTAACCAGAGAGCAGCGGCACGCCGGTGATCGCGAGGTTACCGATGAACATGACGGCAGCAGTCAGAGGGATCTTCTTGAGAAGACCGCCCATGTTGCGCATGTCCTGCTCGTGGTGCATCGCATGGATTACAGAGCCTGCGCCCAGGAACAATAGCGCCTTGAAGAAGGCGTGCGTGAACAGGTGGAACACGGCGCCGCCATAAGCACCAACGCCAAGTGCAAAGAACATGTATCCGAGCTGCGAACAGGTCGAATACGCGATCACGCGTTTGATGTCGTTCTGCACAAGGCCAACACTTGCCGCGAAGAAGGCCGTTGCCGCACCAACGACGGTGACCACAACAAGCGCATCCGGCGCGTACTGGAACACTGGGCTGAAGCGCGCCACAAGGAACACACCCGCCGTCACCATGGTTGCCGCGTGAATAAGCGCGGAAACCGGCGTCGGGCCTTCCATTGCGTCCGGCAGCCATGTGTGCAGGCCAAGCTGGGCCGATTTACCCATGGCACCCACAAACAGCAGCAGGCAGATGACCGTCAGCGCATGATATTCATGGCCAAGGAAAGTCATCGTTGCGTTCTGGAAGTCAGCAGCGTTTGCGAAAATCACGTCGAACTCGACCGAGCCAAACAGCACAAACACGGCGTAAATGCCGAGTGCAAAGCCAAAGTCACCCACACGGTTGACGACAAACGCCTTGATGGCGGCTGCGTTCGCGCTCGGTTTCTTGAACCAGAAACCGATGAGCAGGTACGAGGCCAGACCCACGCCTTCCCAACCGAAGAACATCTGAACGAGGTTGTCGGAGGTGACGAGCATCAGCATCGCAAAGGTGAAGAGCGACAGATAGGCAAAGAAACGCGGCTTGTCCGGGTCTTCGTGCATATAGCCCATGGAGTACCAGTGCACGAGCGCGGAGACCGTGTTCACCACGATCAGCATCACGGCTGTGAGCGTATCAATCTTGAAAGCCCAGGAAAAGTTCAGCGTGCCCGAAGAAACCCAGTTGAGTACGTGTACGTGCTCTTTCTGGCCGGCGAGCGCGATGTCAGCGAAAGCCATCCACGACAGGATCGCCGCAATGCTCACGAGCGAAGCGGTGAGCAACTGGCTGGCCTTGTCGCCGATCTTGCGACCAAACATGCCAGCAATCAGGAAGCCGATAAGCGGCAGGAAAACAATAAGTTTGTACATCATCGCCCTACCCTCTCATCTGGTTGATATCTTCCACGGCGATGGAGCCGCGGGTACGGAAGTAAACAACGAGGATCGCGAGGCCGATGGCCGCTTCAGCAGCAGCAACGGTCAGCACGAACATCGCGAATACCTGGCCTACAAGGTCATTGAGATGCGTCGAGAAGGCCACGAGGTTGATATTGACGGAGAGCAGGATCAGCTCCACCGACATGAGAATGATGATGACGTTCTTCCTGTTGAGGAAGATACCGAAAATCCCGAATACAAACAGGATCGCGGCGACCGTCAGATAATGTCCTAACCCAATAGTCATGGACTATCGTCCCCTAGCCTTTTTTGGTCGGCATGGGTACACCCTTGCCAACTTCCACATCAACGAGTTCAAAAGCGTCTTCCGGACGGCGGGCGTTCTGTTTGCCGATGTTCTGGCGTTTCACACCCGGGCGCTCACGGTGCGTCAGCACAATCGCGCCGATCATGGCCACAAGAAGAATGAGGCCAGCGGTCTGGAAGATGAAAATATAGTCGGTATAGAGCACCGAACCGAGGGCTGCGGTGTTCTGCACCTCTTCAAGCGCGGGCGCAGGTGCCGCAGCGTTCAGGGCGATATCGCCACCGAATGTCCAGGCCGTACCGAGCGTCACCAGCTCTGCGAGCAGGATGAGGCCAATCAGCGCGCCAATCGGCAGATATTGCAGGAAACCCTGACGAAGCTCGACGAAGTTGATGTCGAGCATCATCACCACGAAGAGGAAGAGAACCGCAACCGCGCCGACGTAAACAATCACGAGCAGCATGGCGAGGAACTCCGCCCCCATCAGGACAAAAAGCCCCGCGGCGGAGAAGAAGGCAAGGATCAGCCAGAGCACGGAGTGCACCGGGTTCCTTGACGAGATAACCATCAGGCCCGACAGGACCGTAATGGCAGCGAACAGCCAGAAGGCAGCCGCAGGAAGTGTTGAAGCGAGATCCATGTGTCCACCCCTGCCTTAACGGTACGGCGCGTCAAGGGCGATGTTCGCCGCAATCTCGCGCTCCCAGCGCTCACCATTGGCGAGCAGCTTGTCCTTGTTGTACATCAGCTCTTCACGGGTTTCCGTGGCGAACTCGAAATTCGGACCCTCGACAATCGCATCCACCGGGCACGCTTCCTGACAGAAGCCGCAGTATATGCATTTGGTCATGTCGATGTCATAGCGCGTGGTGCGGCGCGAGCCGTCTTCGCGCGGTTCAGCCTCGATCGTGATCGCCTGTGCCGGGCAGATAGCCTCACAGAGTTTACAGGCGATGCAGCGTTCTTCCCCGTTCGGGTAACGGCGAAGCGCGTGTTCACCCCGGAAGCGCGGCGACAACGGCCCCTTCTCATAGGGGTAGTTGATCGTCACTTTCGGGCGGAAGAAATATTTGGTCGTCAGCACGAGCGCTGCCCAAAATTCCTTCAGAAGCAAGCTTTTAGCGGCTTGTACGATAGCAGTCATTTATCAAGCCTTCCTTATCCGTTGCCCGGCAGCAGGCCGCCATAGACCATGATGCCCGAGTAAATCACAACAAAGGCCAGCGACAGCGGCAGGAACACTTTCCAGCCCAGCCGCATCAGCTGGTCATAGCGGTAGCGCGGTACAAAGGCCTTCACCATCGCGAACATCCAGAAGAAGAGCGCGGTTTTGAGGAAGAGCCAGATAAAGCCCGGAATGAAGTCGAGTGCCGGGAGCGGCGCATACCAGCCACCGAAGAACAGAATCGCCATCACGATCGACATCAGGAGGATGTTTGCGTATTCGCCCAGGAAGAAGAGCGCGAACGCCATCGATGAATATTCAACCTGGTAACCGGCCACAAGCTCGGCTTCCGCTTCGGGAAGGTCGAACGGCGGACGGTTGGTTTCAGCCAGTGCGGAGATGAAGAAGATGATGAAGATCGGGAAGAAGGGGATGAAGTGCCAGCTCAGCACGCCGCCTTCTTGCGCAAACACCACGTCGCTCAGGTTCAGGGAGCCGACTTTCACCAGCACACACACAAGCACGAAGCCGATGGAAACCTCGTAGGAAACCATCTGTGCGGCGGAACGCAGGCTACCAAGGAAGGCGTAGCGGCTGTTCGATGCCCAGCCCGACATGATGATGCCGTATACACCGAGCGAGGAAATCGCGAGGATATAAAGCACACCAACGTTCAGGTCGGAGATTGCCATGCCTTCATCGAACGGGATCACCGCCCATGAGATGAGCGCCAGGGTGAAGGTAATCATCGGCGCCATCAGGAAGATGACCTTGTTGGCACCCGCCGGAATGATGGTTTCCTTCAGGAACAGCTTGATGCCGTCCGCGAAGGATTGCAGCAGGCCAAACGGGCCCACCACGTTCGGACCACGACGCATCTGCACAGCAGCCCAGATCTTCCGGTCGAAATACACGGAGAATGCAACCGCAATCGTCAGCGGCAGCACAACCGCGAGGATCGAAGCGGTGATCGCGAGGAAGTAAAGGAACGGTCCTTCGCCACCAAAAAGGTTATAAAGCGCCTCAACCATGAGTTCCCGTCGCCTCCTCGTCCTCGAAGCCGCGCGCTGCTACGCAGTCAGCCATGATCTGGCTTGCACGGGCAATCGGGTTTGTCAGATAGAAATTGTCGATGATCGGTGCAAAACCGCCTTCGGCGATTTCACCCTTGGTACCAAAGTCACCCCAGGCTTCCGTCGGCAGCGCGTCACGCGTGGCGGTCGCCGGAGCAACCTCTGCAAGGCGGGCACGCAGTTCACCGATGGTGTTGTAAGGCAGCGTTGTACCAACAATGTCAGACAGAGCGCGCAGGATCGTCCAGTCCTCGCGGGCATCGCCCGGTGCGAACACTGCCTTCTCGGTGCGCTGTACGCGGCCTTCGGTATTGATATAGGTGCCCGATTTCTCGGTGTAGGTTGCGCCCGGCAGGATCACGTCAGCGTTTTTCACGCCTTCGTCACCGTGTGTGCCAAGGTAAACCGTAAAGGTTTTGGCGAGATCGCCTGTGTCCACCTCGTCAGCGCCGAGGAGGAAGACAGCCTTCAGCTTGCCAGCCTTCGCGTCATCAAGGATTGCGTCAACGCCGCCTTCGGTCGTGAGACCAAGGTCCATCGCACCAACGCGGCTAGCGGCTGTGTGCAGCATATTGAAGCCGTTCCAGCCCTCACGCACACAGTAACGGTCAGCAATGTCGCGCACCGCCTTGAGCACAGCAGCGCCGTCTTCACGGGCAAGAGCCGCCTGGCCAACGATGATCATCGGGTTCTTCGCAGCCTTGAGCGCTTTTGCAGCATCATGGCGGCCCGTGCCCACTGACTTCAGGATCGTCGCATCGTCGCCAAATTCTTCAACCTTGTAGGTGAGGTCCACGGCGTTGCCGATGTTGCCAACCTTGAGACCAAGGTGACGCACAGCCTTGCGGATGCGGGTGTTGATGATCGGCGCTTCATTGCGTGGGTCACAACCAACGAGCAGCAGGTAGTCAGCTTCTTCAATGCCAGCGATGCCGGTGTTGAAGAGGTAGCCTGAGCGCACGCTTGCGTCGATCGCAGCACCGTCCTGGCGGCCTTCAATCCGGCTTGCACCGAGGGAAGCCATCAGGTCCTTGAGCGCGAGCATGGCTTCCATGTCGGCGAGATCGCCAACGATGGCTGCGATCTCGTCACCCGAAACACCCTTGAGCTTTTTCTTGATGACATCAAACGCTTCGCCCCAGGTTGCTTCTTCAAGCTTCTTGTTCTTGCGAACATAGGGACGGTCCAGGCGGCGCTTACGGAGGCCGTCATAGACAAAACGCGTTTTGTCGGAAATCCACTCTTCGTTCACGTCTTCATTGAGACGCGGCAGAATGCGCATGACAGCAGCACCGCGGGTATCAACGCTGATGTTCGAGCCAACGGCATCCATCACATCGATGCTTTCGGTGTGCTTCAGTTCCCAGCTCCGCGCCGTGAAAGCGTAGGGCTTCGACGTCAGTGCGCCAACCGGGCAAAGGTCGATCACGTTACCCGACATTTCGCTATCGAGCGATTTTTCAAGATACGTGGTCACTTCAGTATGTTCACCGCGCCACAGCGCGCCCATGTCGTCCACACCGGCGACTTCTTCGGAGAAGCGCACGCAGCGCATGCAGTGAATGCAGCGTGTCATGGTGGTCGAGATCAGCGGGCCCATGTGCTTGTCTTCAACCGCGCGCTTGTTCTCGTCGAAACGGTTTGCACCGCGACCAAAGGCAACGGCCTGATCCTGAAGATCACATTCACCGCCCTGGTCACAGATCGGGCAGTCAAGCGGGTGGTTGATCAGGAGGAATTCCATCACACCTTCGCGCGCTTTTTTCACGCGTTCGGTATTGGTGTGAATCACCATGCCATCACCCGCCGGCATTGCGCAGCTTGCGATCGGCTTCGGCGATCGTTCCATGTCAACGAGGCACATACGGCAGTTACCGGCAATCGACAGGCGCTCGTGATAGCAGAAACGCGGCACTTCAATGCCGATTTCCTCACACGCCTGCAGAACGGTCGTGCCCGCCTCTACAGTTACTTCTTTTCCATCAATGGTTAGCGTGGGCATCTAACTCTCCTTGCCATGCGCTCTATTCAGCCGCTTTGGCATGATATGAATCGATACGAGCTTCCACTTCATGGCGGAAGTGGCGCATCAAACCCTGGATCGGCCAAGCCGCCGCGTCGCCAAGCGCGCAGATGGTGTGGCCTTCAATCTGTTTCGTGACATCGAGAAGCGTGTCGATCTCGGATTTCTCCGCCTTGCCCTCGACAAGACGTTCCATCACGCGCCACATCCAGCCGGTACCTTCACGGCACGGCGTGCACTGGCCGCAGCTCTCATGCTTGTAGAACTCGCTGAGGCGGGCAATCGCCTTCACGAGATCGGTGGACTTGTCCATCACGATCACGGCAGCGGTACCAAGACCGGACTGCACTTCACGAAGGCTATCGAAGTCCATCAGCACGGTGTCACAAATGTCTTTCGGCAGCAGCGGCACCGAGGAACCGCCCGGGATGACCGCAAGCAGATTGTCCCAGCCGCCACGAACACCGCCCGCGTGCTTTTCGATGAGTTCCTTGAGCGGAATGCCCATTTCTTCTTCGACATTGCACGGGTTGTTCACATGGCCCGAAATACAGAACACCTTGGTGCCCGTGTTGTTAGGGCGGCCAATACCCGCAAACCACGACGCGCCGCGGCGCAGGATGGTTGGCGCAACAGCGATCGATTCGACGTTATTCACTGTCGTCGGGCAGCCCCACACACCAACGTTCGCAGGGAACGGCGGCTTCAGGCGCGGCTGGCCCTTCTTGCCTTCAAGGCTTTCGATGAGCGCAGTTTCCTCACCACAGATGTATGCGCCCGCACCGCGGTGCACATACACATCGAAGTCATAGCCCGAACCACAGGCGTTTTTACCGAGGAAGCCTTTTTCATACGCTTCGTCGATGGCGCGGTTCAGCGCTTCCGCCTCGCGGTAGAACTCACCACGGATATAGATGTAAGCGGCGATAGCATTCATCGCAAAACCGGCGATCAGGCAGCCTTCGATCAGCTTGTGCGGATCGTGGCGCATCAGGTCGCGGTCTTTACAGGTACCCGGCTCGCCCTCATCCGCGTTTACAACGAGGTAGGACGGACGGCCATCCGATTGTTTCGGCATGAAGGACCATTTGAGGCCGGTCGGGAAGCCTGCGCCACCACGACCACGAAGGCCCGATTCCTTCATTTCACTGATGATCCAGTCACGACCCTTGGCGATGATGTCCTTGGTCCCGTCCCAGTCACCGCGTTTCATCGCGGCGTCGATACCGGGGCTCTGGAAACCATAAAGGTTCGTGAAGATGCGATCCTTATCTGCAAGCATTATGCATCCTCCGCCATAAAGTCTTTAAGCGTGGTGGGACCACCGAGCGGTGCGCTCGTCTGACGGTCAACCTGCGGGCCCGGCTTCACGTCTTCGCCAGCACGCAGCTTGTTCAGAAGCTCAACCATCGTCTCAGGGGTCAGGTCTTCGAAATAATCGTCACCGATTGCGACAACCGGCGCGTTCACGCACGCACCCGCACACTCGACCTCGGAAAGGGTGAACATACCGTCTTCGGTCGTCTGGCCCTTCTCGATACCGAGATGTTTTTTACAGGCGCCCATGATCTCGTCAGAACCACGCAGCCAGCACGGCGTAGTACCGCACACCTGTACGTGGTGTTTGCCGATCGGCTTGTGGTTATACATGGTATAGAAGGTCGCAACCTCCATCACCTTTATCGGTGCCATATCGAGGTAATCCGCGATATATTCCATGATTTCCTGGGTCACGTGACCGCCGTTCTGACGCTGCGCAATATCAAGAAGCGGCATCACGGCGCTTTGCTGGCGCCCTTCCGGGTACTTCGCGATAAATTTTTGCGCGAGCGCCTCGTTTTCAGGCGTCCACTCGAATTTCTGGTCTACCGCACTCATCGGTCCACCTCACCAAACACAATATCCATTGCACCAAGCACCGCCGGTGCATCCGCGAGCATGTGACCGCGGCACAAGAAGTCCATCGCCTGCAGGTGCGAGAAGCCCGGCGCGTGAATCTTGCAGCGGTACGGGCGGTTCGACCCGTCAGACACCAGATACACACCAAACTCGCCCTTCGGCGCCTCAACAGCGGCGTAAACCTCACCCTCCGGCACTTTGAAGCCCTCGGTATAGAGCTTGAAGTGGTGGATGAGCGCTTCCATCGATGTTTTCATTTCCGCGCGGCGCGGCGGTGCCACTTTCGTGTTCACGCTCATGACCGGGCCAGACGGCATCTCGTTGATGCACTGGCGCATGATCTTGAGCGATTCACGCATCTCGGCGATGCGGATCATGAAACGGTCGTAGCAGTCGCCGGCGTTACCGATCGCGACCTTGAAGTCCATCTTGTCATAGACTTCATACGGCTGCGATTTGCGCAGGTCCCATGCAAGGCCGGTCGAGCGCAGCATCGGGCCGGAGAAGCCCCATGCCAGTGCCTCTTCCGCCGTGAAGGAGCCGATATCAACGTTACGCTGCTTGAAAATACGGTTATCGACGAGGAGCGCTTCCATATCCGCAATCATCTGCGGATAGGTTTCGGTCCAGGCCATGATGTCCTCAAGGAGGCCATCCGGCAGGTCCTGATGCACCCCACCCGGGCGGAAATACGCCGCGTGGAAACGTGCGCCCGACGCCCGCTCGTAAAACTCCATGAGCTTTTCGCGTTCCTCGAACATCCAGGTAATCGGCGTCATCGCACCTACGTCAAGCGCGTGAGTCGTCAGGTTCAGGATGTGGTTGAGGATACGGCCGATCTCACAGTAAAGCACACGGATATACTGGCCGCGTTGCGGTACTTCGAGTTCAAGCAGTTTCTCAACCGCGAGGCAGAACGCGTGCTCCTGGTTCATCGGCGCAACATAGTCGAGGCGGTCGAAATACGGCATCGCCTGCAGATACTGTTTGTGCTCGATGAGTTTTTCCGTGCCCCGGTGCAAAAGACCGATGTGCGGGTCAACCCGCTCGATCACTTCACCGTCCAGCTCCAGAACCATGCGGAGCACGCCGTGCGCTGCAGGGTGCTGCGGACCGAAGTTAAGGCAATAGTTCTTGATATCGACTTCAGCCATTATTTTGCCCCCTCTTTCTTGGGCGCAGCAACGTCGGCCTTCTCGTCACCCGGCAGCACATATTTTGCGCTTTCCCATGGGCTCATGAAGTCGAAGTTGCGGAATTCCTGCTTCAGCTTCACCGGCTCGTACACAACGCGCTTCTTCTCTTCCGAGTAGCGCACTTCCACATAGCCCGTGAGCGGGAAGTCCTTGCGGAGCGGATGGCCCTGGAAGCCGTAGTCGGTGAGCATGCGGCGAAGGTCCGGATGGTCGGCAAAGAAGATGCCGTACATGTCCCACGCTTCGCGCTCATACCAGCCAGCGGCCGGGAAAACGTCCGTCACGCTTGGTACCGGGGTGTCGGCGTCCGTTTCCACCTTCACGCGGATGCGCTGGTTCAGCTGCAGGCTGAGGAGGTGGTAAACGACGTCGAACCGCTTGGCCCGTTCCGGGTAATCCGCACCGCAGATGTCGACCAGTTGCTTGAACATGCATTCCTGATCGTCGCGAAGGAAAGTGAGGACTTTCTGAATATGTTCAGCCCGTGCGATGATCGTCAGCTCATTATAAGCGACGGTCGCCGAGGCCACTTCATTTTCAAGACTGCTGGCGATGTGCTCGCCAAGTCCAGCTAATGCCTTGTCAGTCATGCGCTCTCGCGCTCCTTTTATGATGTTGCGGCGCCGGGGCCGCAGGCACACAGCGAAGCACCTTCAAGCGAGCTCGAAGGTGCTTCGGATGATATCTACCGGACGATGGTGCCGGTACGGCGGATTTTGCGCTGAAGCTGCAGGATGCCGTACACGAGAGCTTCCGCCGTCGGCGGGCACCCGGGAACATAGATGTCGACAGGGACGATCCGGTCACAGCCACGCACCACCGAATAGGAATAGTGATAGTAGCCGCCGCCGTTTGCACACGAACCCATGGAAATAACGTACCGCGGCTCCGGCATCTGGTCATAAACCTTTCGGAGTGCGGGTGCCATCTTGTTCGTGAGCGTACCAGCAACGATCATCACGTCGGACTGGCGTGGGCTGCCGCGCGGTGCGAAGCCAAAACGCTCTACGTCGTAACGCGGTGTACCCGAATGCATCATCTCAACTGCGCAGCAGGCAAGACCGAAGGTCATCCACCACAGCGAGCCCGTACGGGCCCAGTTGATCAGGTCCTCAAGCGAGGTAACAACAAAACCTTTTTCGGTCAGTTCCTCATTGAGGGCTTCGAGAAAAGCGCCATCGGCAGCCGGTGTACCGGTGCCGTCAGGACCCATCGGGCTGTAAGGCTGTACTACTCCCATTCCAGCGCTCCTTTGTTCCATTCATAGATGAAGCCAACGGTCAGCACGCCGAGGAAGATCATCATGGACCAGAAGCCATAGAGCCCGATATCGCCGAGCGATACCGCCCATGGGAACAGGAAGGCGACTTCAAGGTCAAAGATGATGAAGAGAATGGCCACGAGATAGAAGCGCACGTCGAACTGGTGACGGGCGTCATCGAACGCTTCGAAGCCACATTCGTAGGCTGACAGTTTTTCATCGTCCGGGTTCTGGCGAGCGATCAACATCGCGGCGCCAACGAAGACGAGTGAGAATGCGATAGCGATCCCGAGGAAGATCAGGATCGGAAGATATTGTGTGAGCAACGACTCCATGGGAGTCCCTTTTTGTTTATTGGCCCTAGATACTGCGCCCTTTTATCGACCGAGCCGCCGACAGTAAAGGGTGAATTTACCCCTGACGCTGATGCGCGGGAGTATAACGGCGGAAATGCTTAAAGAAAAGCTTATGCGCCAGTATTTTCAGGGAAAAAGCGGCCAATTGCCACGGCGGGAAAACAAAAAACGCGCCCGACGATGCCGGAGCGCGTTTTTGTAAAATCAAGCAAGTGGCGCGAGTGACGGGGCTCGAACCCGCGACCCTCGGCGTGACAGGCCGATACTCTAACCAACTGAGCTACACCCGCGCACTGCTTGCGGAGCGGGTTTTATGATTTTGGCACCCCCTTGTCAATCACCGAATGACAATTTTTTTGCACTTTTTTATCCGGCCCGAGGTAACCCAGTGTGCAGGTATCTGTGCGATGGCCAATTCCCGCAGGAGCTACGGAAAATCACGCCGAATCATTGTGTTAGATTAAAAAGCACCCCGGAACGACTGTGCAACAGGCATGCATAACAAAAAAGCCCCCAGGTCGGAACCTGAAGGCTTTTTGTAACCCTCCCGAGGGAGGGAGCAAGTGGCGCGAGTGACGGGGCTCGAACCCGCGACCCTCGGCGTGACAGGCCGATACTCTAACCAACTGAGCTACACCCGCGCATCGCTTGCGTGAGGGGGTGTTTAGGGCCTGCTGCTGCAGGTGTCAATGCTCTTTTTTCCAATTATTTTGTGCCCCTTCAAACCCAAGGCAATTCAAGGCTTTGCGCCTACCCTGGCAAAGACTTATACGCCGTTCGAAAGCCTTACCAATCGAGGAAAAAAGCCGCAAGTGCGCCAACAGCCAACAGGCCGACTATGGCAAGAAGCGGCGTGGGCAGTCGCCTCAGGGCATCACTGATGAGGAGAAAGAAATTCAGCACCGGATGAAAGGCGGCAACCACCCGGATCAGCGACATGGTGCGCTCGGCTTTTGTTGCATCCTTGTCATAAAGCCGGTCACGAGGATCCTTGGGCGCCCAGGATGCTTCAATGACAACAGGTCCCTGCCCTGTCTGGCTGTCATCGTTATGGGTGGTACCGGTCATGATGCTTCCCGAACAGAATAGATTAGCCCCGCACCGGTGTGGCGCGCGCTGCAGTGTCTGCTCTATCAGGAAAAGGCTTTTGGGGAAAGGAAGCCATGGTGGGCGATGACAGGCTCGAACTGCCGACCCTCTCGGTGTAAACGAGATGCTCTACCAACTGAGCTAATCGCCCTCACAAGGCATGTCCCCAAGCTTGGTCGTCAAGGGGAAGAATGGTGGGCGATGACAGGCTCGAACTGCCGACCCTCTCGGTGTAAACGAGATGCTCTACCAACTGAGCTAATCGCCCACATGCTGTGTGGTGAGCGCGCTTTTAGGGTGAAATTGGGGGCCTGTCTACCCCTTTTTTTGCAATTTTTTTAAAAGAAAACGGCTACGGATTTCTCCGTAGCCGCATCTTAAATCGTGCATGTAAGCGGGATTAGCCGTTTACTGCGTCCTTGAGACCTTTGCCTGCCTTGAATTTAGGCTGCTTGGAAGCAGGGATGTCGATTTCTTCACCCGTACGCGGGTTACGGCCTTTGGTAGCTGCGCGGGACGCAACTGCGAAGGTGCCGAAGCCTACGAGGCGAACTTCGCCGCCTGCAGCAAGTGCGCTGCTGATGGAATCGAATACAGCGTCAACTGCTTTACCAGCATCAGCTTTGGACAGGTCAGCTGCTTCAGCAACTTTTGCGATCAGATCGTTCTTATTCAAGGTATCCCCCTCTGAGTTGAAGAGATTGATTTCGTTGTTTAGTTCCGAAATGCGAAGGCATCTTGGCCACAAAAAACGCGCTTGTCAAAGCAAAAAACCGCAGAAAACTGCGGCTTTTAGCTTTTTTTTTCTTGAATTTTCACCAATTCGGCGAAAGACGCTTAATGAGTCGTCAGTTCCTCTGAAGGTGAGTCGTCCTCACGGACTATATCGGCGCCCTCTTTCTCTTCCGGCCAGTCCATCGGCTCAAGCTTGCCAGCAAGGGCGTGCTCAAGAACCTCATCAACCGTTGAAACCGCAACGATTTCAAGGCCTTTCTTCACATTATCCGGAATTTCCACGAGGTCTTTTTCGTTGTCTTTCGGGATCAGGACCTTACGAATTCCGCCGCGCAGCGCTGCCAGAAGTTTCTCCTTGAGACCGCCAATCGGCAAGACTCGGCCGCGCAGAGTCACCTCGCCGGTCATAGCAATATCTTTTCGCACTGGCACACCTGCCAGCACGGAAACGATCGAGGTACACATGGCGACACCCGCCGACGGGCCATCTTTTGGAGTCGCGCCTTCCGGCACGTGAATGTGAATGTCCCGCTTTTCAAAAACGCTCGGATGAATACCGAAATCGACACAACGGGAATGCACGTAAGACCGTGCCGCCTGGATCGATTCTTTCATTACGTCGCCGAGTTTACCTGTCTGCTTGATCTGGCCCTTGCCCGGAACGGTCACAGCTTCGATGGCCAGCAGCTCGCCGCCAACTTCAGTCCATGCGAGACCGGTGGTCAGACCAACCTGGTCCTCCTCCTCCGCCTGGCCGAAGCGGTATTTGCGCACACCGGCATACTGGCTGAGGTTACGGCTTGTGACCGAAATCTTGTCTTTCGAACCTTCGACGATTTCCTTAACCGCCTTGCGTACAAGCTTGGCAATCTCACGCTCCAGCGAACGCACACCGGCTTCACGGGTGTAATACCGCACAAGATCCTTGAGCGCGCCGTCGGAGATCGACCATTCGCCCTTTCTCAGGCCATGATCGCGCATCTGCTTGCGGAGCAAGTGCCGCTTGGCAATCTCGATCTTCTCATCTTCGGTGTAACCCGAAAGCGTGATGATCTCCATCCGGTCGAGAAGCGGGCGCGGCATGCGAAGCGAGTTTGCCGTGGTCACGAACATCACATTCGAGAGGTCGTAATCGATCTCGAGATAATGGTCGTTGAACTTGCTGTTTTGCTCAGGGTCCAGCACCTCAAGAAGCGCCGACGCCGGGTCACCGCGGAAGTCCTGGCCCATCTTGTCGATCTCGTCGAAAAGGAACAGCGGGTTGGTGGTCCCGGCCTTCTTCATCGACTGCATGATCTTGCCTGGCATCGACCCGATATAGGTCCGGCGGTGGCCGCGGATTTCCGCTTCGTCCCGCACACCACCGAGCGAGAAGCGCACAAATTCGCGGCCCGTTGCCTTGGCAATCGACTTGCCGAGCGAGGTTTTACCAACACCCGGAGGGCCGACGAGGCACAGGATCGGGCCTTTGAGTTTTTTCGCGCGCTGCTGCACGGCAAGATACTCGACAATACGCTCCTTGACCTTCTCAAGGCCGTAGTGGTCGGTATCCAGCACCTTCTGCGCAAGCTTGATGTCTTTCTTGACGCGGCTCTTTTTCGACCATGGAACGCTGAGCATCCAGTCAAGGAAGTTGCGCACCACCGTCGCTTCCGCCGACATCGGGCTCATCGACTTGAGTTTTTTGAGCTCAGCCTGACACTTCTCGAGCGCCTCCTTAGAGAGCTTGGTGTTGTTGATGCGGTCTTCAAGCTCGAGGATTTCCTCGCGACCGTCATCACCCTCACCCAGCTCCTTCTGGATCGCCTTCAGTTGCTCGTTCAGATAATATTCGCGCTGGGTCTTTTCCATCTGGCGCTTCACGCGGCCACGAATCTTCTTCTCGACCTGCAGCACGCCAATCTCGTCTTCCATGAAGCCGAAGATGCGTTCAAGCCGGTCGGCCACGGATGTTGTCGCCAACAGTTCCTGCTTGTCATCAATCTTGAGCGCAAGGTGGGAAGCCACGGTATCGGCGAGCTTCGCCGGCTCGTCGATCTGGCCAACGGTGACAATCACCTCTGCCGGGATTTTCTTGTTGAGCTTCACATATTGCTCAAACTGAGAGACGACCGAGCGACCAAGCGCTTCCACTTCCGCCGGGTCCGAATCATCGGCGGTCAGCATGGTGGCGCGGGCCTCGAAATAGTCCTCGTCGCGCACAAATTCTTCGATCTTGGCGCGGTTGAAACCTTCAACCAGCACCTTCACGGTGCCGTCCGGCAGCTTCAGGAGCTGAAGCACGCTGGCGACGGTGCCAATCTCGAAAACATCCTTGGTTTCCGGGTCGTCCTCGCTGGCGTCTTTCTGGGCCACCAGCAGGATTTGCTTATCCTTTGCCATAACCTCTTCAAGGGCCCGCACGGACTTCTCCCGGCCAACAAACAGCGGAACAATCATGTGCGGGAAAACGACGATATCACGCAGCGGCAGAACCGGCAGGGTGATGATGTTGCTCTCGTTTTCGGTGGTATTTGACATAGAAAAGCATCCAGAACTAGATCAAGCGATGATGAAGCCCGATTTTAGGTGTCTTTTCGCCATTAAGAAAGCAAAAGACGATGAAATTTGGGCAATCGCTGATTTTAATTACATCAAGACATGAAAATGGGGGCTGAAACCGCTGTTTCAAGCCCCCGAAAAGCTTCGGCCGTGCTATCAGGCCGGTTGACCGGCCTCATCGCGGCGATCTGCGTAGATCTGCAGCGGTTTTGCTTTGCCTTCAACCACTTCCGCGTTGACCACGATCTCCTCGACGCCTTCAAGCGACGGCAGGTCGAACATGGTATCCAGCAGCGTGTCTTCCATGATGGAACGAAGGCCGCGGGCGCCGGTTTTGCGCTCGATGGCTTTCTTGGCAACCGCAAAGAGCGCATCATCCGAGAAGGTAAGCTTCACGTCTTCCATGTCAAAGAGGCACTGATACTGCTTCAGAAGCGCGTTCTTCGGCTGCGAGAGAATCTGGATCAGGGCGTCCTCATCGAGGTCTTCAAGCGTCGCGATAACCGGCAGACGACCGACAAACTCGGGGATCAGGCCAAATTTCAGCAGGTCCTCAGGCTCGGTATCCTTGAAAAGTTCACCAATGCCGCGCTCGTCCGGGCCGGCAACCGAAGCACCGAAGCCGATGGACTTGCCCTGCAGGCGGTTGGCGATCACTTTATCGAGGCCCGCAAACGCGCCGCCGCAGATAAAGAGGATATTGGTCGTGTCCACCTGCAGGAATTCCTGTTGCGGATGTTTGCGGCCACCCTGGGGCGGTACACTCGCGACCGTGCCTTCCATGATCTTGAGAAGCGCCTGCTGCACGCCCTCACCCGACACGTCACGCGTGATCGACGGGTTGTCGGACTTGCGGCTGATCTTGTCGACCTCGTCGATATAGACAATGCCGCGCTGCGCACGCTCGACATTATAGTCGGCGGCCTGCAGGAGCTTCAGAATGATATTCTCGACATCCTCGCCCACGTAACCGGCTTCGGTGAGCGTGGTGGCATCCGCCATGGTGAAAGGAACGTCAAGGATACGGGCGAGCGTCTGGGCAAGCAGCGTCTTGCCGCAACCCGTCGGGCCCACCAGAAGAATGTTCGATTTCGCCAGTTCGACATCAGCACTCGTCGAAGCATGGTTGAGGCGCTTGTAGTGGTTATGGACCGCGACCGAGAGAACACGTTTGGCGTTCTTCTGGCCGATCACATAGTCATCAAGCACTTTCATGATATCAAGCGGGGTCGGAACGCCGTCTGTGCCCTTGGCAAGCGCGCTCTTGCTTTCTTCCTTGATGATATCGTTGCACAGCTCAACACACTCATCGCAGATGAACACAGTCGGTCCTGCAATAAGTTTCCTCACTTCGTGCTGGCTTTTGCCGCAGAAGGAACAATAGAGCGTGTTTTTCGAATCACTGTTACTCAAGTCTGTCACCGCTTACTTTCTTGGCTTCTTTTTATCGTAGACTGGTTAAAAAGATGCTTACAACAAAAAACCGCAGAATTTCTACGTACTCAGGCGAAAGTCGGATGAAGGACTAGCCTTCCACCTCGTCGCGCGACGTGTAGACATGGTCGAGCAAGCCAAACTTCTGCGCTTCTTCCGCGGACATGAAATTGTCCCGGTCCATCGCTTTTTCGACCGCGTCGAGCTTCTGCCCTGTGTGTTTCACATAGATGTTATTCAGGCGTTCCCGCAGTTTCAGGATTTCGCGGGCCTGGATCTCAATGTCCGCCGCCTGCCCACGCGCACCGCCCGAAGGCTGGTGAATCATGATACGGGCATTGGGGAGTGCATAACGCATGCCCGGCTCACCAGCCGCCAGCAGAAGCGACCCCATCGAACAGGCCTGACCGATACAGATGGTCGCCACTTTCGGGCGGATGTACTGCATCGTGTCATACATGGCGAGGCCCGACGTCACGACTCCACCCGGCGAATTGATGTAGAAGGAGATGTCCTTCTTCGGGTTGTCCGCCTCAAGGAACAGAAGCTGCGCCACCACGAGGCTGGCGATATGATCGTCCACGGGCCCGGTAAGGAAGATGATGCGTTCCTTCAGAAGCCGCGAGTAGATGTCATAGGACCGTTCCCCGCGGTTCGTCTGTTCGACAACCATCGGGATAAGGGCGCTTTTGAGGGGCTCTAGGATATCGCTCATATGACACTCCAGTAAATCTCGGCCGAGGTGTGAAGATGTGGCCAACACGTCTTGTGGCAAGCTGTAGCAAACTGTGCGGACGGCGGGCAAGGAAATAACCCGCTGTCGGTCCAAATAGATAGGAAGCTTTTGCGACCTGTAAAGGCTTGCATGAAAAAAGGGGCCAGAAGGCCCCTTTCACCCTGCCCTGAGGCGAGGAATTATTTGTCAGCTTTTTTCGCTGCTGCCTTCTTGGCCGGAGCCTTTTTCTTCGGCGCAGCTTTTTCACCGTCAGCGTCAGCTTTTTTCGGTGCAGCTTTTTTCGCAGCCGGTTTCTTGGCAGCTGCTTTTTTCTTCGGAGCGGTTTTACCCTTGGTCGGGTTCGCGTCTTCCTCGTCGATTGCACGAACGGCTGCTTCGAGGTCGTCACGGCTTACCGACTTGTCCTTGAGGTCAGCCATCTCGAGTACGAAGTCGACAACCTTCTCTTCGAAGATCGGCGCGCGGAGCTGGGCACGGGCTTCTTCATTCTTCTGGTAGAATTCGAAAACCTGAGCTTCCTGACCCGGGAAACGGCGCGCTTCTTCGATGATGCGGCGGTTTACTTCTTCCTGCGTTACCTGAACCTTGTTCTGCACGCCGATTTCGGAGAGCAGCAGGCCAAGGCGTACACGGCGCTCGGCGATCGAACGGAACTCTTCCGCTTCAGCTTTGTCGGCAGGCTCGTCCTGGCCGTCAAAGTCTTCCGGCTTGGCTTCGCCCGACTGGATAGCGTCGCGCTTGATCTGTTCCCAGATCTGACGGAACTCGAGGTCAACCATGCCAGCCGGCACGTCGAAGCTGTATTCGTCGGCGAGCGCGTCGAGGAGGCCACGCTTCAGGTGAGCGCGCGTCAGCGACTTGTTGTCGTTCTCGAGCTGACCCTTGACCGATTCTTTAAGGCCAGCGAGGTCGTCAAAGCCGAGGTTTTTCGCGAGCTCGTCGTCAGCTTTCGCTTCGGACGGACGGCGAACTTCCTTCACCGTTACCTTGAACTCAGCGTCTTTGCCCTTGAGCGTCTCGGAGTGGTATTCAGCCGGGAAAGTCACTTTCACAACTTTCTCGTCACCAGCTTTAACGCCGGTGAGTTGCTCTTCGAAGCCCGGGATGAAGGTGCCGGAACCAAGCTCGAGCTGGTAGTCTTCGCCCTTGCCGCCTTCGAATTCAACGCCGTCAACGCTGCCAACAAAGTCGATCAGCACGGCGTCGCCTTCCGCCGCTTTCACGGTCTTGGCAGCTTTCTTGAAAGTTTTCTGCTGGCCGGCGATACGCTCTACAAACGCATCAACGTCCTTGTCGGCAACTTCCGCAACCCAACGCTCGAGCGCCGGTGCCTTGAAGCCGTCAACATCAATCTCGGGCAGAACTTCTACCTTGAGGGTATATTCGAGGTTCTTGCCGTCTTCATACTGCTCCATGTCCACTTCAGGCCGCAGGGCCGGACGGATTTTCTTCTCTTCGAACAGCTTCGTGGAAGATTCCTGCATGGCTTCGTTGAGGACCTGGCCCTTGGCGCGGTCACCGTGCATACGCTTCAGCAGCGATATCGGCGCCTTGCCCGGGCGGAAACCTTTAATCCGTGCGGTTGCGCGAAACTCGTCGAGTACCGCATCAAGTTTTGCGTCCAGCTCAGAGGCCTCGACAACAATCTTGTATTCGCGTTTCAGGCCTTCATTCAGCAGTTCTTCGATCTGCATGGGTCTTCCAACTCTCTTTTTCTTTTCCAGTTCATCCCCGAGGGATTGGTGCGGGCGGAGGGACTTGAACCCCCACGTCCGAGGACGCCAGAACCTAAATCTGGTGCGTCTACCAATTTCGCCACGCCCGCACTTAAATCCTCGAAAACACCGCAGCAAAAGTCGCGGGCAAAACCGGATTCATTACACGTGAATTGGACGGGCTTATAACAGGCGCGCGGCGGAGTACAAGTATTTTTGTTGTCGAATGTGATCTTTGCGGCGCCCAAGCCGTGTCTGCAGCCTTTTTCGTTACGGCAGCACCTTCGGGAGCGCGACCACCAGATCGGACGCAATCATGCCTCGACCGGCCTGCATCGCCGCTTCCCCCTGCAGCCACACACCGGCTGACGCTGCCTCAAACGCGGGCATTCCCTGCGCGAGCAGGCCTGCGATGATACCGGAAAGCACGTCCCCTGTGCCGCCGACAGAAAGCCAGGCGGGTGCATTGGCCGCGATGGAAAGCCTGCCGTCCGGTGCTGCAACAAGCGTGGAAACACCCTTGAGCACCACAACAGCACCGGCAGACGCCGCCGCCGCTCGTGCTGCCGCGATCCGGTCGCCGGAGAGATCAATGTCGGGGAAAAGCCGGGCAAATTCACCGTCATGGGGTGTGAGCACCACATCCCCCTCGCCCTCGAGCAGGTCTAGCCGCCCCGCCAGGCTCGTCAGCGCGTCGGCATCCAGCACCATGCCGCGACCACGGGCCGCGACTTCCTGCACCAGTTCCGAGGTTTTTTCGCTCACCCCGGCACCCGGCCCCATCAGCACCACGCCAATGCGGGCATCAGCAACCATACCAAGGAAGCCAAAGGCACTATCGAAACGCCGGACCATCACGTCCGTCAGCGCCGCCGCCTGAATGGAATAGGTCTCGCTCGGTGCTGCAAGGGTTACGAGCCCCGCGCCTGCGCGCAGCGCCGCCATGCTCGCGAGACGGCATGCCCCAAGCGTCGGCTCCTTGCCGCCGAGCACCAGCAGGTGGCCTCGGTGATATTTATGGGTTGCCGGACCCGCGTGCGGGTAGAGGCCACCCCAAAGCCCGGGCTCATTCTCGAACGTCGCTGGCGCTATCTCGTCAAGGCAGGCTGCATCGATACCGATATCTGCCACATGCACATGTTCATGACCGCCACAGAGGAAACGTCCCGGCGCAATCACCTGCCCCGGTTTGCGCGCAAAAAAGGTCACGGTCGCATCCGCCTGGAAACAGGTGCCTAGTATCTGCCCTGTCCCGGCATCAAGTCCACTGGGCACATCGACCGCAAGCCTGAAAGCGTCCCGCCGGTTGGCTTTATCTATAAGGGTGGCGATATCACCCTCGACGGGGCGCACAAGACCGGTACCGAACACAGCGTCAACAATGACGCCCACACCCTTGAAGTTGACCTTCTCCGGACCCTCTACCGGGCCGGTCCAGCGCGCGGCCATCACGGCTGCATCACCCGTCAGATTTCCCGTCGGCACCACCGACACGAGGCGCACACTGTAGTCCCAGTCATCAAGCAGGCGCGCGACCACATATCCGTCCCCGCCATTATTGCCCGGTCCGCAAAGGAGCAGGATATCGCCGTCGCATTCCAACGGTGTACCAATATAATCAGTGAGGATTTCGGCAACAGCACGCCCGGCCGTCTCCATCAGGGTCACGCCGTCTGTATCATGCGCCATGGCCCAGGCGTCCGCCGCGCGGGACTGTTCCGGTGTCAATAATATATGGCTGGTCGCTCGCCCCGACACTGCCTTCCCCCTCGTCAAAGAATCACCCGGCGATTCGGATGAGAATCAGATGGCAGTGTAACAAAAGAAAAAAGCCCCGGAAGGGGCTTCTTCAAAAATTTCAGAGTGGGGCGAGTGACCGGATTCGAACCGGCGACATCCAGTACCACAAACTGGCGCTCTAACCAACTGAGCTACACCCGCCGTCTCTGAAAATGTGGCGCCTGTTTATGCGCATCAATGCCGGTTCGTCAAGCGTGAAGTTTTCACTTTGTTTCCGGGAAGTCATTTTTCTGACAAATGCATGGTCAAGGCTCATGCAGTTGCACAAATTTTGTGCAATATTTCGCACAAAGAACAGTCAGCCTTGCTGCCAGACTTTGTCGAAATCGCCAGTTTCTGCGCCTCCTGTCCCTTGGCACGAACCCTGCTTTATCAGGCGCATAACGATAACAATGGTACCAGGAAATGAAGAAGATCGAAGCAATCATTAAGCCCTTCAAGCTCGATGAGGTGAAGGAAGCCCTTCATGACATCGGTATTTCGGGGATCACGGTGACCGAAGCCAAAGGCTTTGGGCGCCAAAAAGGCCATACCGAGCTCTATCGCGGCGCGGAATATGTGGTTGATTTTGTCCCTAAAGTCAAAGTGGAGGTCGTGGTGGTAGCTGACCAGGCGGAACGCGCGGTCGAAGCCATCAAAAACGCTGCCCACACGGGCCGCATCGGTGACGGCAAGATTTTTGTCAGCACCATTGAAGAAGCCATTCGCATTCGCACCGGCGAGACCGGACGCGATGCCATTTAATCGGCGCGGCTGATCAGGGCTGCGCCAGAATAATTTGCTGATCCCTCCCCCACGCGGGCCAGAGGCTGCCGTTCCAGGCAGTTCAGCAAAGGTCGTTTTAAACTAGGGAAAACGGAAATGTCCAAATATACCAATCTGAGTGTCGACGACTTCTTCGCGCTTGTGAAGGAAACCAGTGCCGAATGGATCGACCTGCGCTTCACTGACCCCAAGGGCAAGTGGCAGCACCTCACCATGGCCGCTGACGTTGTTGACGAAGACATGCTGACCGAAGGCTTCATGTTCGACGGTTCCTCGATCGCTGGCTGGAAAGCCATCAACGAGTCCGACATGATCCTCAAGGCTGACCTCAACGCTGTAACGATCGACCCTTTCACCGCTGATGTGACCCTCATCGTTTTCTGTGACATTCTCGACCCGGCAACCGGCCAGCCGTACGACCGCGACCCGCGCTCGACCGCGAAAAAAGCAGAAGAATATGTGAAATTCTCCGGCGTTGGCGACACCGCCTACTTCGGCCCAGAGCCTGAGTTCTTCGTATTCGACGACGTAAAATTCTCGAGCGGCTACCGCGGCGCGATGTACGAAATCGACGACGTTGAAGGCCCGTACAACACGGCTAAAGCGTTTGAAGGCGGCAACTACGGTCACCGTCCCGGCGTCAAAGGCGGCTACTTCCCGGTTGCGCCGGTGGATAGTTGTGTCGACCTCCGCGGCGAAATGGTGAAAACTGCCAAGGAAATGGGCCTCAAGATGGACAAGCACCACCACGAAGTGGCTGCATCCCAGCACGAGCTTGGCATGATGTTCTCCACGCTGACGCAAACCGCTGACAACGTGCAGATCTACAAGTTCGCCGTTCATCAGGTTGCTCACACCTATGGCAAGACCGCGACCTTCATGCCGAAGCCGGTAGCGCAGGACAACGGTTCGGGCATGCACACCCACCAGTCGATCTGGCGCGACGGCAAGCCGCTTTTCGCGGGCTCCGGTTACGCTGACCTCTCTGAAACTGCTCTCTACTACATCGGCGGTATCATCAAGCACGCAAAAGCGATCAACGCCTTCACCAACCCGTCCACGAACAGCTACAAGCGTCTCGTACCGGGCTTCGAGGCACCGGTTCTGCTCGCCTACTCCGCACGTAACCGCTCCGCTTCCTGCCGTATTCCTTACGGCGCCAGCGCAAAAGCAAAGCGTGTTGAAGTTCGCTTCCCGGATGCGACTGCAAACCCGTACCTCGCCTTCGCGGCCATGCTGATGGCCGGTATCGACGGTATCGAGAACAAGATCCACCCGGGCGATGCCATGGACAAAGACCTCTATGCACTGCCGGCTGAAGAGCTGATGGGCGTTCCGACTGTTGCAAGCTCGCTCCGTGAAGCGCTTGAAGCACTCCACAACGACCGCGAGTTCCTCAAGAAAGGCGACGTGTTCACCGACGACCAGATCAGCGCCTACATCGAGCTGAAGATGGAAGAAGTGAACCGTCTCGACCTCGCACCGCACCCGGTAGAGTTCGAAATGTACTACAGCGCCTAAGCGCCGTAAAAACACCACGGATCGGGGGGCGCTTGTCGCTCCCCTTTTTGTTGGAAAATTTTTTTATGGATTAAAGCCTGTTTACCATTTAACAACCCCACGGCTATAGGGTGGGGTTTAGCAACATGTTCCGAGGAAAACACCACAGCAGTCGAACTCAAGGGTAAGGACGGGCAGCAGTTTCATGCATATCGAGTATACAGCTGAACAGGCCGCCATACAGCCCCGCCTCGCCAGTGCCAACATCAACGCAGATACCTTTCTGGCAACAGATTATCTCAATCACTACAATGAGATAGTGATGCTTCTTGAGATGATTCCTGACATGCCTGAACTGGCTGAAGATGCGGCCGACTGGGCCCCCAAAAGCTACCCGCAACATTTCCTCGATAGCGGCTTTCAGGCCAAGGAGCTCGCCGTTCAGGCTTATGAGCTGGCGCCGGCGCTTATTCGCACGCAATTTGAGAAAATATGCACCGAGCTCGACAAGTTGATTCAGGGCACCCTTGCCGGCATGGCCGCAGTGAACGTCGCGGAGCGTGGGTTCACGCCAGCCGCACAGCAACTGATCAGGACGCGGGTCGAGGCAATACAAACCATGCTTATGAAGCTCAACCAGGTCATCCATGGCAAGATTGAAGGCGACATCGAGCTGCCTGAAACCATCGATGAATTGAGCCTGCATGACGAAAGCGCTCAGACCCAAGCCGATATCGATAAGCTGTTCGATTAAGGCCCCGAGTGCTGCCCACATAAAAAAGCCGGCTTTCGCCGGCATTTTTTCGCACGCTGCTCTGAAAATCAGACAGCAGGGCGGAAATCTTCGCCTTCTTCGATCACAGCAAGGGAAACCGTCTTCTTGAGATCCGGATGCCCTTCACGCGACAGGCTGACAAGTGGATAGGTGCTGGAGCCGACGCTGCTGATACGCTCCACCACCCAGACTGTCGACTGGTGATGGCTCGACATATAGCGTGCACCAATGGTGACACTTGCCGCGTGCGCAACGCTGCCTTCGCCCCTGAACAGGCGCTTCAGCAGACCAATTGAGTTGGCTTTCTCCATGTCACCCCTCCGGACAGTTGTGGTAAGCTCAAGGCTAGCCCCAACCCCTTAAATAAGTTTTAAAGCTCTCGTGAATTCTATGTGAATTTTTGCAAAACACACACTATATTTTCTTTAGGTTGCACTCAAACACCCTATATATTGTTACGCTTGACGGGAGTGCCGGGACGGTTTACCCCCTCAGTAATCAGCGATTTTCAGGGTGGGTTATGAGCGATCTGTTTCAGGTAACACAGACCAAGTCGGACTATTCCGCAAAAGATATCGAGGTTCTTGAGGGACTTGAACCGGTCAGGCAACGCCCTGGCATGTATATCGGCGGGACGGACGAACGTGCGCTCCATCATCTGGTGGCTGAAATTCTCGATAACTCCATGGACGAAGCGGTCGCGGGTCACGCGAGTCGCATTGTTGTTTCGCTCCATGAGGACGGCTCCGTCTCCATTTCAGATAACGGTCGCGGTATCCCGACCGACCCTCACCCCAAATACCCTGGCAAGTCCGCACTTGAAGTCATTATGACCACCCTGCACTCAGGCGGTAAATTCAGCTCCGACGCTTATGCGACATCGGGCGGACTGCACGGTGTGGGTATTTCGGTTGTGAACGCGCTTAGCGAGTGGATGACCGTTGAAGTCGCGCGTGACCGCAACATGTGGAAGCAGAACTATTCCCGCGGCAAAACCACAAGCGGCCTTGAAGACATGGGCCCGGTGAATAACCGCCGCGGCACACAGGTCAGCTTCCTGCCTGACCATGAGATTTTTGGCACCAAAGCGAAGCTCAAGCCCTCGCGCCTCTACCGCATGGCGCGCTCCAAAGCCTATTTGTTCCGCGGTGTTGAAATTCGCTTCCGCTGCGCGCCAGAGCTGATCGGCGAGGACGACGACACACCGACAGAAGCAACCCTGCACTTCCCCGGCGGCCTCGCGGACTTCCTGCAGGACACAGTCAAGAAACGCACCTGCGTAACGAACGAGCCGTTTAGCGGCTTCGTGAAATTCCCGGATGAGGCTGGTCAGGTTGAATGGGCCATCCATTGGCCGGAATTTGGTGACGGCTTCTCCAGCACCTACTGTAACACGATCCCGACACCACAGGGCGGCACGCACGAAAACGGCATGCGCAGCGCCCTGCTCCGTAGCCTCAAGGCCTATGCCGAGCTGACGAACAACAAGAAGGCAGCGCAGCTGACGGGTGACGATATTTACGGCACCAGCTGTGCGATGCTTTCGGTGTTTATCCGGGACCCGCAGTTCCAGGGCCAGACCAAGGACAAGCTTTCCACGCTCGATGCATTCCGTCTGACGGAAAACGCAATCCGTGACGCGTTCGACCATTGGCTTGCTGACCACCCGGACCGTGCAAACGGCCTGCTCACCTGGGCGCTCGAGCGCCTTGAGGAACGCCTGCGCCGCAAGCAGGAGCGTGAGATCAAGCGCAAGACGGCCGTGGGCAAACGTAAACTGCGCCTGCCCGGCAAGCTCACGGACTGCTCATCCGAAAGCCCTGAGGGCACCGAAATTTATATCGTGGAGGGTGATTCCGCAGGTGGCTCCGCCAAACAGGCGCGAGACCGTAAAACGCAGGCCGTGCTGCCGATCCGCGGTAAAATCCTCAACGTGGCATCAGCCACACGGGACAAGATCGCCGCAAACCAGGAAATCCGCGACCTTATACAGGCACTCGGCTGCGGCACGCGCGACGGCTACGACAGCGCGGCACTCCGGTACGAAAAAGTCATCATCATGACCGATGCTGACGTCGACGGTGCGCACATTGCCACCCTCCTCATGACCTTCTTCTTCCAGGAAATGCCGGGCATGGTGCGCGACGGCAGGCTTTACCTCGCCATGCCACCGCTCTACCGCATCGCGCAAGGCGGCAAGGTGATCTATGCCCGCGACGACGCCCACAAGGACGAGCTGATGGCGACCGAGTTTAACGGCCGCGGCAAAGTTGAGATCAGCCGGTTCAAGGGTCTCGGCGAGATGCCGCCCGGCCAGCTCAAGGAAACCACCATGGCGCCGGCGAACCGCACCCTGCTGCGTGTAACCCTGCCGCAGGAATATGCCGAGCGCGCCAACGTCAACCAGCTTGTTGACGACCTCATGGGTAAAAAGCCGGAAAAACGCTTCGAATTTATCCGCGACAACGCCCCGGACGTCGCCGAACTCGATATCTAGGCCAGCGGCAACCTGCCTCTTCCCAAACGCGCATCCTGCGATATGATCGCAGGGTTCGTTTGGGGGAAACATAGTGCAAATTGCGATCATCGGCGCAGGCATTGGCGGCTTGGCGGCAGCCATATTCATCAAAAAGCTCGGTCACACGGTCACGGTATTTGAAGCGTTTCCAAGCGCTCAGCCCGTCGGCGCTGGCCTTTTGTTGCAACCACCCGGGCAGGAAGTTCTGAGGCGCCTCGGTGTGCACGCCGACGCACTAGCAAACGCGCCTGCAGTCACTCGCCTGCACTCCACCACAAAGAACGGCCGCAAACTGCTAGATCTAAACTATGGCGATCTCTCAGGCCCCGCGCGGCACGGCTATGGCGTCACCCGCACCGATCTGCATGGTGCGCTACTTGCCAAGGCGGCAGACGATCAGGTTCCTCTAGAACTCGGCACACGTATCACGGCGCTGGGCGACGACCATATTGTCACCGATAGCGGCTCAACCGGACCGTTTGACCTGATCATTGTGGCAACAGGGGCTGGCAGCGATTGGCTGGATGGTGGGCGTTTTGGCCGCACTGCCCCCGCCTACCCGTGGGGCTGCATGTGGACCACTGTGCCACTACCGAGCAGTCTGTCACCCGACACCCTGCACCAGCGCTGCGACGCCGCACGAAAGATGGTTGGCCTGCTGCCAACCCAGAAAACCGCAAACGGGCACAACGCTGCACTATACTGGAGTGTGTGCAACGCGAATGCTGCGGATTGGCAGAATGCCCCCTATGACACATTCCTTGACGAGGTGGGTGATATCTGGCCTGAGGCGCGCGATGCAGCAGCCGCGGTTCCCAAAGAAAGTTTCGTGCATGCAGTGTACCGGGACATCTGGTGCAAACGCCCGGTCTCCGGCAACACAGTGCTGATTGGTGATGCAGCCCACGGTACCAGCCCACAGCTTGGGCAAGGAGCTTCAATGGCACTGCTGGACGCTTATGAACTCGCCCGACAACTGGAACGTTGCGACCGCACGGCCACAGCTCTTTCAGCATTCGTGACAGCGAGGCGCAGTCAGCTTCGGTACGTACGCCTAGCAAGCCGCTTCCTCACGCCCTTGTTCCAGAGCCGTTCCAGCACGCTCGCGTTGATGCGGGACATATTCTGTGGCCCCGTCACATCTGTGCCCGGCGGTTATGGCCTCGCGCTCAGAACATTGGCATCAGACGTTTTCAAGCCTGCAATAATGCGCCAAGAGCACCACTAAACAGTTCTTGGGCCTCAAGCGGCACCAGATGCCCGCAATCTGGCACCTCAAAAAAGCGGCAGGTGGGCAGATTTTTTGCCATGTCTTGCTGGTGCAGCTCGTTCGATAGCCCGTCTTCACGGCCAAACATGACCATGGACGGCATTGTAAGTTCTTGCAAAAGCGGCTGATGATCAACCCGCGCCATGATCGCCTTTTGCTGACGGACCAGCACATCCGGCCCCAAATCACGTGCCATGGTACGCATCAGTGGCCCATGCTCCACACGGTGATGGGGCGCAAGCGCGCTTTCCACGTAACTGTCCACAAACTGGTCGAACTTGCCTCCCTCCGCAAGGCGGATGGCCTGCTGCCGTTTTTCGCGCGCCTCGGCGAAGTCGGCATGGGCATTGGTGCCGACAAGCGCGAGGTGGCTGATGCGGTCACTTGCTTGGGCCGCGATCTCAAGCGCCAAGTAACCGCCCATAGAATTGCCGACCAGGGCAAAGCGCTGGGGTGCCGACCTCAGGATATCGGCTGCCATGGCGCTCAAATTTTCGCCGCCGCCGATGTTGGGCACAATCACTTTTGCATCGGCTGAAAAACGCGAAATCGCGTGTTTGAACAGCCGACTGTCACATAAAAGTGCCGGTAAAAACATAATTGCGCCTGTGTTTATGCTCATAATCCCGCTTCCCGCATTGACATTGATGCCTTGATACCTATTCTGCGCCTCAAATTATTAGCGAATAAATGAAGAGATGCGAATGGGTTTCGACCTTCTAGGACTGAGCGAACCGACGATGAAGGCCGTGCGTGAAGCCGGCTACACCGAACCGACGCCTATTCAGGCGCAGGCGATCCCCCAGGTCCTGATGGGCCGAGATGTGCTCGGGATCGCACAGACAGGGACGGGCAAAACCGCATCCTTCACCCTGCCGATGATCGATATTCTCGCTGAAGGCCGCGCCCGGGCGCGCATGCCGCGCTCGCTCATCCTTGAGCCGACACGTGAATTGGCCGCGCAGGTTGCCGAGAATTTCGAGAAATACGGCAAGGAACACAAGCTGACCATGGCGCTGCTGATTGGCGGTGTGAACTTCGCCGACCAGGAAAAGCTGCTCGACCGGGGTGTTGACGTGCTGATCGCAACACCGGGTCGCCTCCTTGACCACTTCGAGCGCGGCAAGCTGCTGCTGACCGGCATCGACATCCTTGTGATCGATGAAGCAGACCGCATGCTCGATATGGGGTTCATCCCCGATGTCGAAAAAATCTGCGAACGCATCACCAAGAAACACCAGACGCTCTTTTTCTCGGCCACCATGCCGCCACCGATCGAGCGCCTGACCAAACAGTTCCTCGATGACCCCAAGTTTATCGAAGTGGCACGCACCTCCATGGCGGCTGCAACGATCGAGCAAAAACTCGTTATCGTTGGCCCGCGTGACAAACGCAAGGCGCTCAGAAAGCTGATCAAGGACGAGCCGGTCAAGAACGGCATTATCTTCTGCAACCGCAAGGTTGACGTGAAGGAAGTCTATAACTCCCTCGCGCGTCACGGTTTCAATGTGGGCCAGCTTCACGGCGACATGGAACAGAGCGAGCGCCTTGAGGTGCTGCGCCAGTTCAAGGCCAACGAAGTCCAGCTTCTGTGTGCCTCTGACGTCGCCGCCCGCGGCCTTGATATCGCGGACGTAAGCCACGTGTTCAACTTCGATGTACCCAGCCACGCCGAAGACTATGTGCACCGCATTGGTCGCACGGGCCGCGCGGGACGCAAGGGCAAGGCTTTCACCATCGCCACAAGCGGCAAGACCGACACCAAATTTATCGACGCGATTGAGAAGCTGATCGAAAGCGAGATCCCGCGCGCGGGCAAGATCGACCTTGAGCCGCCGAAACCGAAGGTAGCCGCAGACGATATGCCGAAGAAGCCGTTTGTCGGCATGGGCCCGCACATGCCAGCCTTCCTCGAGCGTCCGGTGAAAATCGCCCGCAGCCGCCAGGACGAAGCCTAAACGTGAATACCGCAGGCAAACACAATTCTGTGTTTGCCTGATATCTCCCCTGCCCTAGATCACATGCAAAGGGACAAATTTGGGGAGACCATTCCGTGGCTGATTTTGAAACGCTCATCCTTGATATCGAAGACGGCCTTGCCACTATCCGCCTGAACCGGCCGGAGAGGTTGAACGCGCTCTCGAACCAGCTCAAGGCCGAGCTGCTGCAAGCCATCCGCGCGGTCGCCAAACCGGATAGCGGCGCACGCGCTCTCCTGATCACCGGCGAAGGCCGCGCCTTCTGCTCCGGCGCTGACCTGGCGGAAGGCGGCATGAGCACGGACCGTGACATGGGCGCAAACCTCATTGCCACCTATCACCCCATCCTGCTTGAGCTTGCGGCCCTTGATATGCCGGTTATCTCCGCCGTCAACGGCGTGGCAGCGGGCGCAGGCATGAGCATCGCCATTTCAGCCGATATCGTGATTGCTGCACGCTCCGCCTACTTCCTGCAGGCCTTTGTGAACATCGGCCTTGTACCGGACGCAGGCAGCACTTTCATCCTGCCGCGCCTTGTAGGCACCGCGCGCGCCCGCGCCATGATGATGCTCGGTGAACGCCTGCCCGCTGAAAAAGCGCTTGAGTGGGGCCTGGTCTATGATGTGGTGGACGATGACGAGCTGGCCATTGCCGCGAAAACACTTGCGAAAAAACTCGCGAAAGGCCCGACCGTTGCGCTTTCTTCCATCCGCAAGTTGATGGCTGCCAGCCATGACAACAGTTATTCGGAGCAGCTGACCATGGAAGCGATGGAACAGCGTCAGGCAGGCCGCACGAGCGACTGTGTGGAAGGTGTCATGGCTTTCATCCAGAAGCGTGAAGCCAATTTTACTGGCCGCTGAGCCAGCAATTTCACACGCTACAAAATTAAGGGTCGCCAAATCGCCACTTTTCATTTTTATTCGAGGGCGTTACATAGGACATATGTAACCAGAACATAACGGCAACAAAGGCACCCTTTCGTGTTTAATCCGCTTGCGCTTGTCGGTCAGGTCACCCTGGCTGCACTGGCTGAAATTGGCCGCATGTCCCGCTTTGCCGGAACGGCCATCTATTCCGTGTTCATGCCGCCGATGTATTGGCGGCATGTGCTGCAGCAGATGTGGCTCATCGGCTACAACAGCCTGCCTGTGATCGGCCTTACCGCGCTTTTCACCGGTGCGGCGCTCGCGCAGCAGATTTTTGTCGGCGGTAGCCGCTTCAATGCGTCCTCTGTGGTACCCGGTGTTGTTGTCATCGCCATCGTGCGGGAGCTGGGGCCTGTGCTCGGCGGCCTGATGGTCGCGGGGCGTGTATCCTCAGCCATGGCCGCCGAACTTGGCACCATGCGCGTGACCGAGCAGATCGACGCGCTGGTAACCCTCTCGACCGACCCGTTCAAATATCTGGTGGCGCCGCGCCTCGTGGCTGCGGTCCTTACCTTGCCGCTTCTGGTGATTGTCGCCAACATCATCGGTGTACTGGGCGGCTACCTGATCGGTACCGAACGGCTTGGGTTGAATGCTGCCACCTACCTCAAGGTTACGGTTGATTTCCTGGAGCAGACCGATGTGATCTCCTCCCTCGTCAAGGCGGCTGTGTTCGGCTTCTTCATCGCACTGATGGGCAGCTACCACGGCTATCATAGCCGCGGCGGTGCGCAGGGCGTGGGCAAGGCAACCACCAATGCGGTGGTCTCGGCCTTCATCGCCATCCTGCTCTCAAACCTCATCATCACCGTGATTGTATTCGGGGACAGCGTATGACCGGCACCATGATGATCGAGCTTGAGAATGTGCATAAAAGCTTCGGCCCCAAACAGGTGCTGAAGGGCATCAACCTGTCGGTCAAGCGCGGTGAATCGATGGTGATCATTGGCGGCTCCGGTACCGGTAAATCGGTGATGCTGAAAAGTATCCTCGGCCTTCTTGAGCCGGAACAGGGCCGCATTCATGTGGACGGGCGCGATGTTACCCACCTGCGGGGCCGCGCGCGCAAGGAAGTCCTCAGCAAGTTCGGCATGCTCTTTCAGGGTGCTGCGCTGTTCGACAGCCTGCCCGTGTGGGAGAATGTGGCCTTCGGCCTCATTCAGGGCAAGGGCATGAACAAGAAGGACGCGCTCGAAATCGCGACCGAGAAACTGCGCCGTGTGGGCCTGTCGCCAGACGTAGGCCTGTTGTCCCCGGCCGAACTTTCAGGCGGCATGCAGAAACGTGTGGGCCTTGCCCGCGCGATCGCGAGCGAGCCCGAGATCATTTTCTTTGACGAGCCCACCACCGGCCTCGACCCCATCATGGCGGATGTGATCAACGACCTGATCGTTGAATGCGTGAAGGACCTTGGCGCCACCACGCTCTCAATCACCCATGACATGGCCAGCGCACGCAAGATCGCCGACCGTATCGCCATGCTCTATCACGGCGAGATTATCTGGGAAGGCGCCAAGGCGGAAGTTGATCACTCCGGCAACGACTATGTTGACCAGTTCATCCATGGCCGCGCCCAGGGGCCGATCCAAATGGAAATCCGCAAGCTTTAGCCATGGCGAAGAAACTCTCCTCCTATGCCTGTTCTGTCTGCGGTGCCACCTACCGGCGCTGGCAGGGCAAATGTGACGAATGTGGTGACTGGAATACCATCATTGAGGAACAGGCGGCGGTCTCCGGCGCGCCGAAGGGCTTATCTGGCAAGAAGGGCCGCGCGGTCGACTTTGTCTCGCTCGACACACCGCTTGAGGAAGCACCGCGCATCCTGACCGGCATTGGCGAATTTGACCGCGCGCTTGGCGGCGGGCTTGTGCCCGGCAGCGCCATCCTGATTGGTGGTGACCCCGGCATCGGAAAATCGACCATCCTGCTGCAGGCCATGGGCCTGATGGCCAAAAAGGGTGAAGACTGTGTCTATATCTCGGGCGAGGAAGCAACCGCCCAGATCCAGATGCGCGCCAACCGCCTTGGCCTCAAGGGCGCGCCGCTGCGCCTTGGCTGCGAAACGAGCCTCAGGGACATCCTGACCAGCCTCGATGAAGGCAAACCGCCGCGTGTGGTGGTGATCGACAGTATCCAGACCCTGTTCGCCGACCATGTGGAATCCGCCCCCGGTACCGTGAGCCAGGTGCGCGTTTGTGCCCACGAGCTTATCAGTTTCGCCAAACGCAAAGGCACGGTGGTGCTGCTAGTAGGCCACGTGACCAAGGACGGTCAGATCGCGGGGCCCCGTGTGCTGGAGCATATGGTGGACACCGTTCTCTACTTTGAGGGCGACCGGGGCCACCAGTTCCGCATCCTTCGCGCGGTCAAGAACCGCTTTGGCGGCACGGACGAGATTGGCGTCTTCGAGATGACCGGCATGGGCCTGAATGAGGTCACCAACCCCTCCGCCCTTTTCCTTGCCGACCATAACGCACGCGAACCGGGTTCGGCCGTGTTTGCGGGCATTGAGGGCTCCCGCCCCGTGCTCGTTGAAATTCAGGCGCTTGTGGCGCGCTCCAGTGCAGCAAACCCACGCCGGGCCGTCGTTGGCTGGGATAGCGGGCGCCTTGCGATGGTGCTGGCGGTTCTGGATGCGCGCGCGGGGCTTGGGCTTGCAGGCTGTGACGTTTACCTGAACGTGGCGGGTGGCCTCAAGATCACCGAACCGGCAGCAGACCTCGCGGTTGCTGCTGCGCTGATCTCGAGCCTCTCGCAAACAGCATTGCCGGACGAAACCGTGGTCTTTGGCGAGATCAGCCTCTCGGGTGACGTGCGCAACGTATCGCAACCCGAAGCGCGGCTGAAAGAATCAGCCAAGCTTGGTTTCACCGGCGCGCTGACACCAAAGCTCAAGAAAAACGGCGTGAAAGAAATCAAACAGCAAACAATTTCCCGCGTGGGCGACCTTGTCTCATTCTTTTTCCCGCACGGTGTTGATTGATCGCCTTTTGCCGCACGATCCCTTATAATTGGAAGGGATGAACCCAAAATGGGGATGAACTAGGAGAAACGGTTTGGACTTGTCGACCGATACATTGACAGCCTTTGACGCAGCGGTGCTCATCATCATCGGGCTGTCGACCCTGTTTGCCTTCGGTCGCGGTTTTGCCACCGTTGCCCTCTCCTTCGGCGCATGGGCCGGTGCCCTGCTTGCCACTGTGTTCGGTTTTGAATTTGCCAAACCCTATGGCCGTGATTTCATCAATCCGCCCGAACTCGCTGACCTGATCACGCTCGCGGTTCTGTTCTTCGTCACGCTTTTCATCCTCAAGCAGATTGCCGAATTCATCGGCGGCATGGTCAAGGACAGCCCCGTTGGCCTGCTGGACCGTTCGCTCGGTGCGCTTTTTGGCCTGCTGCGCGGTGTCGTCATCGTCTCGGTCATCTATCTCGGCTTCGACAAGCTTTTCCCGTCTGAGAGCCAGCCCGACTGGATCCAGAACGCGCGCACACGTCCGCTTGTTGCTTGGTCTGCCGGCATGATCGAAGGATTTGCCTCCGAAGCGCTTGGCAAGGAGCCGAGCAAGGTTGGCGACGATTACCTTGAGCGTGCAGCCGGCGCCGTGCAAAGCCAGTTCATCAATGAAAAACTGGAGGAACAGGCCGCCAAATATATCGAGGAGCAACGCGACCAGCTTGATGAGCTGATGGATGAAGTCGCGAAAGAAAAGAAGAAAAAAGACGGCAACTGAGCATCAGAATTGCCTTTTTGCTGCAATATTTCTGTAATTCCGAATTATCCCTATGCAGGGCGGGCCTCAGGCGATATATGGGGCGGGCAACACCACCAATTGCCACGCCCAAGGCAGGAATGACGAATGGCCAACAAGCATCCTGATTTCACCACCAATCCTTTTGATGACGACAAGCTGCATGAAGAATGCGGCGTTTTCGGCATCTTCGGCACGCCGGACGCAACCGCCCACTGCGCCCTTGGCCTGCACGCCCTGCAGCACCGCGGCCAAGAAGCCGCCGGTATCACAGCGTTTGACGGCGAGAATTTCTCCACCAAACGTGTGCTCGGGCATGTTGCCGACAATTTCACCAGCCAGGATGTTATCGACAGCCTCCCGGGTGACGCGGCCATCGGCCACACACGCTATTCCACCACAGGCGGCACGGTACTTCGTAACTGCCAGCCCCTGTTCGCTGAATTCGCCTCTGGCGGCTTCGCGGTTGCCCACAACGGCAACCTCACCAACGCAGCGCACCTCCGTAAATCGCTTGTACAGCGTGGGTCGATCTTCCAGTCCACCTCGGATTCGGAAGTGATCATCCACCTTATCGCCATGAGCCGCTACCGCACGCTGCTGGACCGCTTCATCGACGCGCTCCGCCAGATCGAGGGTGCCTATTCGCTCGTTTCGCTCACCAAGGAAGGCCTCATCGGCGTGCGTGACCCGATGGGCGTGCGTCCGCTAGTGCTTGGCAAACTTGAAGACTCCTACATCATGTGCTCCGAGACCTGCGCGCTTGACATCATTGGCGCCGAATATGTGCGCGACATTGAGCCGGGTGAGCTTGTGATCATCACAAGCGAAGGTATCACGAGCCATAAGCCCTTCCCGGAAGAGCATCCGCGCCCCTGTATCTTCGAGCACGTCTATTTCGCCCGCCCCGACAGCTACATGGACCATATGAGCGTCTATGAAGTCAGGAAGCGCATCGGTGCGGAACTCGCACGCGAAAACACGGTCGACGCCGACCTCGTAATCCCGGTACCCGACAGCGGCACGCCTGCTGCCATCGGCTACGCGCAGGAATCCGGCATCCCGTTTGAGCTGGGTATCATCCGCAACCACTATGTGGGCCGTACCTTCATTGAGCCGTCGGACCAGATCCGCCACTTCGGCGTGAAACTGAAGCACAATGCCAACCGCTGGCACATTGCTGGCAAGCGTATCGTGCTGGTGGATGACAGTATCGTGCGCGGCACGACCTCAATGAAGATCGTGACCATGATGCGCGAAGCGGGCGCCACTGAAGTGCACATGCGCATCGCCTCGCCGCCGACGGCACATAGCTGTTTCTACGGCGTGGACACGCCTGAGCGTAAAAAACTGCTCGCCGCCCGCATGGACATCGACGCCATGCGTGAACATATCGGCGCAGACAGCCTTGCTTTCCTCTCGATTGACGGGCTCTACCGCGCGGTCAATCACAAGGAAGGCCGCAACAACAAGTGCCCGGCTTTCTGTGACGCCTGTTTCACCGGCGACTATCCAACCGTGCTGACCGACCAGTCGGAAGCCGAGCGGAACGACAATCAACTCGACCTGATCGCATCTACAGGAAACTGATCATGAGCAAACCACTTCAAGGCCGCCGTGCTCTCGTGACCGGCGCATCCCGCGGTATTGGCAAGGCTGTTGCCCTTGCTCTCGCAGACGCTGGCGCAGACATCATTGCCGTCGCCCGTGCCCGCAGCCAGGGAGCCCTTGAAGACCTCGACGATCAGATCCGCGCCAAAGGCCAATCCTGCACACTTGTGCCAATGGACCTCAAGGACTTCGACGCCATCGACCGTCTGGGTGGCGCGATTTATGAACGTTGGGGCAAGCTCGATATCCTCGTCGGCAACGCCGGTATCCTTGGCACCATCTCGCCCCTTGGCCATATTGGCGTGAAGGACTGGGCCGAGTTGATGGACGTGAACGTGACGGCCAACTGGCGGCTCATCCGCTCCATGGACCCGCTTCTGAAGCAGTCCGATGCAGGCCGTGCGATCTTCGTCACCTCAGGTGCCGCCGGCAAACACAAGCAGCACTGGGGCGGCTACGCAGTTTCAAAAGCAGCACTTGAAGAACTTGTTTTAACCTACGCTGCCGAAAGTAAAATTTCTGGCGTCAAGGTCAACCTCGTTGACCCAGGGCCGATTGCGACACACATGCGGGCCAAGGCTGTTCCGGGTGAAGACCCGGCGAGCCTGCCCAAGCCCGCTGACATCGCACCGCTCTTTGTCGAGCTCGCAAGCCCGGCATGTGAACGCGCCGGTGAACGCGTCAGCTTCTATGACTGGGCCGGTATCGAGCGTCCGTAACTATCTCATAAAGCTATTCAGGCGGCTGGAACGTCTTTACCGCCTCCTGCAGCCGCTCAAGCAGTCTTGTATCAAGCATTTTCGGTGCGGCGAGATAGTCTGGCACATTGCTGAGGTCGGCGACGGGCACAAGCGCGTCCGGGGCATAACCGAGGCGGGCGAGATTGCCCGCTACAGCATCATCGAACCCCGCCATAAAGTCGGCCCGCCCCCGCAGGACCATCTGTTCCACAGCACCGTCACGGGCCTCGGGCACCAGCAGGATTCGATCCCGCGGAAAACCGAACTCACGCAGCACCACGCATTGCGCAGCCGCCTTTTCGCAGGCTGCTGTGCTGAGGAGCAGTTCGACGGTATCCTGTGAGAAACCCACTGGTGTCGCATTTTTGCGCGCATAAAGACGCATCGGCCCTGCTTCGGTCAGAGGCAGTATCCAGTGAAAGCGTGCCTCCCGGTCCGGCATGCGGAGTAGCGCAAATATAAGCCCATTGTCGCTTTCCTCGACCTCACGCAGGGCGCGAGGCCACGGCAGCATGGCAAACTCATGCTCGATACCCGTATGGACGAGAAACGCCTCCACCATATCCCGCGTTTTCCTTGTGGGCAGGAAGGCACCATCAGGACTTTCCTTGGGCACGGCTGAATCACCGTAGATAATCAGTTTGGGTAAACCTGCATCATCTGCATGCAGAAGCGCAGCGCCAAAAAGATACAGGCCAACAATTGAAGCAACACGCGCAAAACGACGCATACAGACCAGTTCCCCCTTCTGCCGAGCCGATAATTGACTTCAAGCAGCCCCACTACAAAACCTATTGGGTCTTATAAACACCAAAGAGTAAACAAATTTTATATTTGTAACAGAATGCCTTAGGATTAGTTCCGATCCGGCTTCTATTTATCCAGTCCATACAGGCTTATTCCGCTTTACTGCGCAGCAAAAGCTCTGAAACCGCGAGCGAAACAGGCATGCTTCCGTCCCGCACGGCAGCCTCGATATCGGCGCGCGCCTCGGCTACTGCCGGATTATTGTAGAACTGGTCGAGAAGCCTGTCTCTGAGTTGGCTGTTCAACCAGCTCAGCGCCTGAGATTTGCGGCGCTCCTCGCGCTCGCCACTTCCAGCCATGATACGCGCATGTTTCTCGATCTGGCCCCAGAGTTCGCGCACACCGTCCCCCTTCAGACCGGAACAGGCAACGACAGGCGGATGCCAGTTGGGACTGGCATCGGTCAGAATATGGAGCGCCGATTTATACTCCCGCACCGCGCGTGTCAGCTTGTCGCCGAATATATCCGCCTTGTTAACGGCAACCATGTCGGCAAGCTCGAGAATACCCTTCTTGATGCCCTGCAGTTCGTCGCCCGCACCGGGCAGCATCAGCACAAGGAAAAAGTCCACCATTTCGGATACCATGGTCTCGGACTGTCCGGTGCCAACCGTCTCAACAAGCACCACGTCATAGCCCGCCGCCTCCAGCACCAGCATGGTTTCACGCGTGGCCCGAGCGACACCACCGAGCACACCTGCGCTCGGGCTTGGCCGGATGAAAGCACTCTCATTGCAGGAAAGCTGTTCCATGCGCGTCTTGTCGCCGAGGATGGAACCGCCGGTGCGCCCGCTTGAGGGGTCAACCGCCAGCACAGCAACCTTGTGCCCCTCGCCCACAAGCCACATGCCAAGGCTTTCGATGAAAGTGGATTTGCCCACCCCCGGCACACCGGATATCCCCACACGCTGCGCGCCCCCCGTATGGGGTAGCAACTTCTGGAGCAGGCCTTGCGCCTTTTCCTGGTGCCTGGGGTTGCGGCTTTCAATCAAAGTGATGGCACGACCGATGAGCGCGCGGTTGCCCGCCCGCACACCTTCATAGAGCTCGTCTAGAGTGGGCTGCTGTATTGCCTCAGCCACAAAGCCCCCTATTCAGCCGCTTGTGCGTAGCCAAGCCGCGCATTGAGCTTCTCGATCAGCTCCCCGGCAGCATTCGCGACAACTGTGCCCGGCGGGAAAATCGCCTCAGCACCCGCCGCACGAAGCGCATCATAATCCTGCGGTGGGATCACCCCGCCAGCCACGATCATGATATCTTCACGGCCAAGCTTCTTCAGTTCTGCCTTGAGTTCCGGTACAAGCGTGAGGTGCCCTGCCGCGAGCGAAGACGCGCCGATGATATGTACGTCGTTCTCGACCGCCTGCCGCGCGGCCTCAGCCGGGGTCTGGAACAAGGGTCCGATGTCGACGTCAAAACCAAGGTCCGCAAAGGCGGAGGCAATGACTTTCTGGCCACGGTCGTGCCCGTCCTGCCCCATTTTGGCGACCAGAATACGCGGACGGCGGCCATCCTCGGCCTCGAACGCGTCCACAAGTTCGTGCACCCGTTTGACCGCCGGGTTGTTCTTGCCAACCTCAGCTTTATATACGCCTGTCACAGCCCTGATCTCCGCCTTGTGGCGTCCGTAAACCTTCTCAAGCGCGTCGGTGATCTCACCGACCGTCGCCTTCGCGCGCGCTGCGTCTACGGCAAGCGCCAGCAGGTTACCCTCGCCCGTCTCGGCCGCTTTCGTCAAGCGGTCAAGCATGCCAGCGACCTCTTGCCCGTTACGCTCCGCCTTCAAGCGCTTGAGTTTATCAAGCTGGGCGGCACGCACGGCGCTGTTGTCGACCTTGAGGACATCAACCTCTTCGGTCTCATCAAGCTGGTATTTGTTCACGCCCACAACGGTCTGGCGGCCACTGTCGATACGCGCCTGCGTACGCGCGGCAGCGTCTTCGATGCGCAGCTTCGGAATGCCGGCTTCAATGGCCTTGGCCATGCCGCCCTCGCGTTCGACTTCCTCGACGTGCGCCCAGGCTTTAGCCGCGAGGTCAGCCGTGAGCTTCTCAACATAATAGCTGCCGCCCCAAGGGTCGACCAGCTTGCAGGTGCCGGTTTCCTGCTGGATGAAAAGCTGGGTATTGCGCGCAATACGGGCGGAGAAATCGGTCGGCAGCGCAAGCGCTTCATCAAGCGCATTGGTGTGCAGGCTTTGTGTATGCCCGTGTGCAGCCGCCATGGCCTCAATGCAGGTACGGCCCACATTATTGAACACATCCTGCGCAGTTAGCGACCAGCCGGACGTCTGGCAGTGTGTGCGCAAGGACAGGGATTTTGGGTTCTTGGGGTCAAACTGCTTCACAAGCTTGGCCCACAACATACGCGCGGCCCGCATTTTGGCCACTTCCATGAAATAGTTCATGCCAATCGCCCAGAAGAAGCTGAGGCGCGGCGCAAACGCATCCACGCTCATGCCCGCTTTGACGCCAGCGCGGATGTATTCCACGCCGTCCGCCAAGGTATAGGCCAGCTCAAGGTCCGCCGTGGCGCCCGCTTCCTGCATATGGTAGCCCGAAATGGAGATGGAGTTGAACTTGGGCATATTCTCAGACGTGTAGGCAAAAATGTCGGAGATGATGCGCATCGACGGGGATGGCGGGAAAATATAGGTATTCCGCACCATGAATTCCTTGAGGATATCGTTCTGGATCGTGCCAGCGAGCTTGTCGGGGCTCACGCCCTGCTCCTCAGCCGCCACGATATAAAGCGCAAGGATCGGCAGCACAGCACCGTTCATCGTCATGGAGACAGACATCTGGTCCAAGGGAATACCGTCAAACAGCGTGCGCATGTCGTAGATGCTGTCAATCGCCACACCGGCCATGCCCACGTCCCCCGTCACACGCGGGTGATCGCTATCGTAACCGCGGTGCGTGGCAAGGTCGAACGCGACCGACAGGCCCTTCTGACCAGCCGCCAGATTGCGGCGGTAGAAGGCGTTACTGTCCTCCGCGGTCGAGAAACCGGCATACTGGCGTACGGTCCAGGGGCGTTGCACATACATGGTCGGATAAGGCCCGCGCAGGAACGGCGCGATGCCCGGGCGGGTGTCGAGGAAATCGAGGCCGACCACATCGTCCGCCGAGTAGCTGCCCTTGATCTCGATACCCTCAGGCGTCATGCGGCTTTCACCGGCTGGAGCGGCGCTCGCACCAGCCGCCGGTTTCAGGGCGATTTTGGTGAAATCGGGGTTCCGGCTCATGCGTCGTCTCCCATCATGTCATAGGCCCTTGTGAGCGTATCGAGCACATCAGCCCCCATGAAAATAAACTCGTCCACCCCCGCGGCCGTCAGCGCATCAGCGTTCGCCGGGCGACCGGCGAGATAGATGCGGCCCGCACTGGCTGACTTCAGCGCCTCAGCAGCCTTCAGGCCTATGTCTTCATACTGAGCATCTGTGCCGCAAATCACGGCAAAAGGTGCACCGCTCTCACCGAAGGCTTTCTTGAGTGCTTCCATCTCGGTAAAACCACCCGTCGTCAGTGCTTCAATGCCGCCAGCTTCAAAGAAGCTTTTCGCGAATGTCGCACGGGCAGTGAAATCCGCCACGCGGCCAAGGCCCGCGACAAACACCTGTGGGCGCTTGCCGGAAGCGGCCAGCATGGCGTCCGAGCGCGCACGCAAGGCTTCAAAGTCCTCGGCCAGTCGGTGGAACGGCAGCGGCGGGTTCACTTCACCGGCAGCCGCAACAGCGGAAGGCATTTCAGGCATACCGCCAAGGCCCGAGAGAGGTTTCTCATGGATGTCCGGAAACTCGGAAACGCCAGTGATAGCATCCTTGCGCTTGGCGATGTTCACCTTGCGCACGGCCCACGCAGCGGACGTCATCTGGTGAATGAATCCCGAGCGCAGCGCCTTGAGCATACCACCTTCAAACTCAACTTTCTGGAATATTTCCCATGCTTTATCACAGAGTTCCGAAGTAAGACTTTCAACTGCAAAGGAACCCGCCGCCGGGTCTTCAGGGCTATAAAGCCCACTTTCTTCCTGCAGCATGACCTGGATATTGCGGGCAATACGCCGGGCGGACTTGCCGCTCAAGCCCAGCATGGTGTCATGGGGCAGCACGCTCACCGAATAGGCGCCGCCCGTGCCCGCTGCGAAGGTCGCAGCCGTGCCGCGCAGAATGTTCACCCACGGGTCCTTGATGGTCATCATGCGCAGGCTGGTGACCGCGTGCAGGCGGCCATGCCATGTGTCACCGAACGCTTCATAAACCTGCGCAAGGAGGCGCGCCGCTGCGCGGAACTTGGCCATGCCCATGAAGATATCGGCGTCCACGGCCAGCACAGGCTCAATCTCTGCGCCCTGCCCGCCTGTCGCGCGCATATACTCGGTGACTGTCGCCAGCATGCAGGCCAGTTCCTGTGCCTCTGTCGCGCCCGCATTATGGTAGACAGTCGCGTCGGCACGGAAGGTGCTGACATTGTGCCACGTTTTAGGCTTCAGCTTGAGCGCAATTTCCGCTGCTTTTTCAAGCGCTTCCTCGGCTTTTTCCTTCAATCGGCCTGTGCCGGCGAGTGTGCCCAGCGGGTCACAGCCTAGATTGCCCTCGAACGCTTCTGCCTGAGCCTGCGGACGCGCGCTCAGTATGGCGATCATCGCCACTGCACCCGCCTCATACTCCTCCCCTGGCATCAGGTCGAAGCGCGCCATATTGAGGTAGACACCGTCAAGTGCCTTGCCGAGGTCGTCCGCCTTCAGGCCCGGGGCATAACCGGCTTCAAGCTTGATCGCCAACGCCTCAACGCCGCGCTCAAGGTCCTCAAGGATATCGGCGTTCATCTGGGCCGCATCCGGGTTCCAGTGCGGACTGGTGATGGTCCAGTGGCCAGTGCGGGTGTGGGGCTGCGGCTCGATGCGCGCATTGTCGCGGGTATAGAGCGCCTCTATCTCGATGCCGTCATAACTCAGGCTTTTCATCGCCTTGTCGAACGGTTTGCCACCAAGCGCCTTGTCCACCAGTGCGCGCCATGCGTCCTCGCTCGCAGCCTCAAAGTCACTTGCCAGCCTCAAGCTGTTGTCAGCCATATACTCAGCCCTTCCCTTAAACCGCGCTGACGAGCCGGATGGTCGCCAGCACCAGAAATACTCCGAAGGCGATGCTCAGCGCCCGTTTGGGCAGCCTGTGCGCCACTTTAGCACCAATGGGCGCCATAATCACGGCGGCAATCGCCACCACCGCCGCCGACGGCAGGTGGATGAAACCCGCCATGCCGGACGGCAGACCTTCAATGCCCCAGCCACCAATAAGATAGCCAAAGCCCGCCGCAACGCTGATCACGAGCCCGATGAGCGAAGCGGTGCCCACAGCGCGGTAGATCACCACACCGTAGAGCGACATATAGGGTACAGAAAAACTGCCGCCACCAATGCCCATGACGGCGGAGAAAAAGCCGATAAGCCCCGGCCCCAGATAGCGGAACACCCCGCCCGGCAGATCGTCGCCCAGCTTCCAGCGCTCAAGCGGCAGCAGCATCTTGGCGGCGAGGAAAGCCGCGAGGGTCGCGAAGAAATACACCAGTTCCGCGGTCTTGAGCGTTTTGGCGAAAAAGCTGCCGGCAATGGCGCCAATCGCAATGATCCAGACCCAGTCTTTAACGATCGACCAGTCCACCCCGCCCTTCTTGTGGTGTGCGTACACAGACGACAGATTGGTCGCGATGATGATGGTGAGCGAAGTGGCAATGGCCACATGCATGCGCCATTCGTGGGGTACGCCGATCTCACCGTACACAAGGAAAAGCGCGGGGATGGTGACGATGCCACCACCAATGCCCAGAAGCCCGGCCAGAAAACCGGCAACAAGCCCCGCGCCTATGAGCGGCAAGCTATAGAGCAATATCTCCGGCACGCGACCTTCCCTCCCTTCACGACGCTACGGCAGCTTATATGTTTTGTGCAGCGCCGCAACGTGGCCCGCACTTTACTGCAGTGCAGCAAAATCGCAAGAGGGGAATATCACGCTCAACGCGCCTGCCCGCGTGTTAGGGTTTGCCGCTCGCTGGACCTGGCCGCAACAGCGCCAGAAGATAGGCCCTCAGCTTCGGCTCACGCCACCAGATATAGGCACAGTAGATAAGCGTCGACGCCACTGCCACCGGCACCATCTGCAGGATAGACAGGCGCTCCCCGCCCTCGGTCACCAGTAAGGCCACGACTGCCGGAATGCCGCACAACAGGCTAAGGCCACCCGGCCCTGTGAGCGCCCGGAAAAAGGCGGGTACGGAGACAAGCTCATAGCGCGAGAGATAATAAAGGCTGGTGACGGCAGACGCAGCCACTGGTACCGCCATGAGGGCCGCGAGACCAAATAGCCCGACAAAGGGTGCCGACAGCAGCACGAGGATTTTCAAGCCGTTTTCCGCCAGCTGTACATTGATAAGCGCGCCGCCCCGCCCGAGCGCGATCAGCGCGGCGTTGGCGAGAATGATCGGGCTGTTCAAAAGACCATAGAAAATAAGAAAGGCCGAGATTTCGCCCGCCGCCGTCCACTGCGCACCATAGAGCAGGTAAATGACTTCCGGTGCCAGCAGCGCCAGCACAAGGCCGGGCGGCCAGACCAGCATGGCATAGGTGCGCACCGTGTCATTGAGCAGGCGGATGGGGTCTTCATCGTCCCGGTGACGGCGGGCATATTCCGGCACCAGCACGCTGTGGAAACTTGGGAACACAATCTGCCAGATCAGCCGCGGTAAAGTGTTGGCGCGGTCGAACTGTGCCGCCTGCCCAAGGCCAAGTGTGCGGCCCAGGATGAAGTTGCTGGCGTGGCCACCGATGATGCCGATCACCGTCGCGGTCGAGAGCGAGAGGCCGTAACCGAGCACGATCTTCTTGTCGGTCCAGCGCGGCCTCAGTGGGATGGAGCGGCGGAACGCCACAACACCAATCACCGCGGCGAGCAGGTTTTCAACAATCAGCGATAGTGCGAGTGACAGGGCACCAAAGCCCGCAAGCACAGCCGAAATGGTGGTGGTCGCGCCGATGGCGAGGAAGAAAAAGTCCAGCCACATCAGTTCCTTGAACCGCATACTGCGGCGGAGCGTACCCTGAATAAGCGCCATATGGCTGTTGAGCGCGGTCGCGAGCGCCACCATCTGCATGATGGTCGCTACAGCCTCGCTTGAGAAAAACACACCAAGCGGTTCAGAGAGCAGGAACAGGAGCGCCGCCAGCACCCAGTTGAGCCCGAGATTGACAGTAAACACCGTTCGCATCAGCTCAGGCGTCAGGTCCTTGTGGCTGGCGATAAAGTTGCTGATGCCCGCACTCTCAAAAGCGCGCACAAGCGCGGCGGCGGCAAGCGCCACGCCAAAACTGCCGATCTCGACCGGCGTGAGAAGCCGGGCAACAAAGATCGACAGGCCAAACTGAACGACAACTTTCACAAGCGACGACAGGCTGGAGAAATATAATGACCGTCCGAATGCCATATCGCTTGTCTTGTTCCTTTTGCGCCTGAAAGAGAGGCTGTAGGCCTGATTGGCGGCCGCGAGCTCATCCATGAGCCGCCTGCCCTGACGCTAGCATGCTATTGATGTTTCAGCCTAAATCAAGTACCTGAGTGAGACCGGTGAGCGTTCATGAAGGGACCCGAGGTACACGATGGACCATGATACAGTTCCTGATGGTCACGGCGTGTGTCCCCTTTGCCTGGAAACACGCTGCACCCTGTGGCCAGATGGCCGCTGGTCGTGCCCCTCGTGCCAGCTGCAAGGGCTTGACCTTGCGCAGCGCCACGCCCCCCTGCCCACATCCCTGATCCGTATCTTTAACGAGGACAGCCTTGTGCTTCGCAACCCTTATGGTTGGCGTAACAAGCTTGGGCTTGAGCGGGAAGCCACACTACACCTTGATGATTTTATCGTGCCGCCGCCCACCGCATTGATGTTGAGCGAAACCTTGCACCGCAAGATCACTACAATAAAGGCCACCCCCTTCCTGCGCTGGGACCATGCAGTAAAGTACCGGCTCGTGTCCCACCATGTGCCTGAAAACGCAGAACCAATGCACGGCGATGATCGGCTTACTATCGGCGGCATCTGCCGCGCGAGCGATGCCCGGCTGATTGCCAGCCTGATTGACAGTTGCCGCAACTTTACCCGTCACTATGCCTTTGTCGTAGATGCTGGCGACGATACGCCTGGGGCAGATTTCCGGGCCGCGCTGGACGCGGCGGCCCGTGAAACGGGCATAAGCCTCGATGGGCTCGACATCCGCATTCTCGTCCATGCCCTCGATAATGACTTCGGCAGCCAGCGCAACAGGGTGCAGGACCTCGCGACAACCGACTGGGTGCTGCAACTGGATACGGACGAACGTCTTTCCGCCAACTTTGGCATGGGGCTCGCGCTTGCCCTTGCCCGCGCAGAGGTAACAGGCATGCGCAGTATCGGCTTTGCCCGTGCCAATTATGTGGACGGTGCATTGTCCGCACTGTGGCCCGATGTACAGTTCCGGCTGAACCGCCGCGAGGTTCGCTACCTTGGCACCGTCCACGAAACACCGGCTGTACACTGGCGGCGCCAGTCCTGGAGCCTTGTCGGGCATATCCTGCATTTCCTGCCCAAAACACGCCTGGCGCAGCGGCAGGAACGCTATGAGGGCATCAAAAAAGGCGGCGGCAAACCAGCCGACACCGCTCAGCTTGAGACACCTTTCTCCACCCTGCCCCAGAGGGACGACCCTTTCATTGTGCTGCGGCCCGCACGGCATGCGTCCCTTAAGGGAACTGGGATATGACACGCAACGACCTGCTGATTGTGGTGATCAACTGGCGGCATGAGGAGGAAACCCTCACCTGCCTTGAAGGGCTGCGCCCTGAGCGCGGTGAAAAGGCCGGTGGACGCCGCGCTGTGATCCTGATCGATAGTGAATGCCAGCCCGAGCGCGCCGAGTGGCACAAGCCGCACAGCGCACTTTATGACTATTACGATGGTCGGGCAGAGAACATTGGCTTCGCCGGTGCCTGCAACCTTGCGCTCGCAACCGCGACGCGGGAGAGTTTCGACAAGATACTCTTCCTGAATGCGGACGCCGAGCTGGCAGCAGATACCATAGACCTGCTCTGTGCCGCGCTGGACCGCAACGCCAACACCGCGCTTGTCAGCCCCATGCTATGTGACGAGGAAACGCGAGAACCCTATTTCTGCGGCTTCGTGCCAAAGCTTGAACGGTCGGTGATCGAACATCTGGATGAGAATGCGCTGCACGCTCACCTTGCCGCCGCAACTGACGGCCGCCACGGGCTTATCCTGCACGGCACGGTGTTGATGGCGAGCGTGGAGACGCTGGCGTCGCTTGGCGGTTTTGACGAGCGCTTCTTTGCCTACTGGGAAGACACAGACCTCAGCATGCGCTGTCTTGAAAAGGGCTATGACTGCAGGCTGGTACGGGAGGCAAAGGCCTATCACCAATCGGGCCGCGGCGACGAGACCGGCACCCGCCGCTCCGGCTATTTTTTCTACTATATGGCGCGCAACGAGGTTCGTTTCTGGTATCGCCACGGGCGTGGGCTCGCGCGCATCAGGGCGCTGCGCTGGCATCTGGCGCGCTCGCGCGCCAAAATCCGGGAGCTCAGGCAGGCGGGCCACGTGCGGGAAGCAAACTCGCTCCGCCTCGGCCTCATCCATGGTTTTCTCTCCGTTGGTGGCCGCTGGCGCGGACAGCCTGCCTGAAAACAAAAAACCGCTGCGCCCTTGCGGGTACAGCGGTTTCTTTATGGTCGGGAAGACAGGATTTGAACCTGCGACCCCCACACCCCCAGTGTGATGCGCTACCAGGCTGCGCTACTTCCCGACAGAAGGTGACTGATACCGGGGTATCGGGTGGCGCGGACTATAGCCAAGGGCATTAGCCCGCGCAACCAGCTTTTTCCAAAAAATAGTAGCGCGCCACTCAGCCTTCGCGGGCCACGGTTTGCCACGCCTGAAACACCGTGCGCGCCGGGTGGCGCTGGCGCATGGGCATATGCAGGTATCGGTTCAGTGCCGCGATGAGAACGGCAGCCGTCTTTTCGCCCACCATGCCAAGAAGGCCTTCGGTGGCGCGGATCATTTTGAGCCGGTGCACGGCGAAGATATAGTCACCCTCGTCCATGTTAAAGAGCGCGGTCTTCTCTGCTTTCAGGAATGCGTCTGCATCCGTCACAAACCAGCGCTCATCCACCTCCGCGCCCAGATAGGCTGCGTTGCGGCCAACAAAAGCCGCCATCTGCATCAGCGCCGATTGCCATAGGCCCGCGTCCCGGCTGGCGTGGTGATGAACGGCCTCCGCGAAGGTGATGGCATGGGTGAAATCAAGCCAGCCAATGTTCTGCGCGATGGGCTGCGCCACCCCGTGCTGCCGGTCCACATCGAACCGCAGCATGTTCATGGCGCTCGCGGCCAATAATGCCTCCCACATCTGTGGTCCGTGTGCACTTGAAGCGGCGGTGAGCGCCATCGCCTGCCGGACCGACTGGCCGACAAGGCAGTTCACGCGTGGCACAGGCGCGGTGCCGGATTCAAGCCTGAGATAGTCAGCAAAACCTCGGAACTCGGGGATCAGATCCTCCCGCGCGGCATGGCACAAGTAGCGGGCCAGTGACAGTGCAAGCGGCTCCGCCACACCGGCGCCGAGACGCGCGATCAACTCTTCCGCCTTCATGACATAGATGGCCGGATGGCCGAAACCCGCGTAATGGGCAAAAATCAGTTGAAGGAAAACCGGCTTCACGGCGGCAAAACCGAGGCCTTCAGCGAAGGCACCCCGCACGTGGGCAATCGCTTGTCCCTCCTTCATGTCCTCCATTGCCGCAAGGCAGGCTTTGGCGTTCCAGCGCAGTGTCTCGGTCGGCAGCGGCGCATCCTGCCCCATCAGCATGTCCCACGAGATGTGGCCAATCGCTTCAAGGCGCGCAATACGCTGCTCCGGCGGGCTTTTGCCTTCCGCGAGCACCAGCCAGTCGGCGAGCCCCGCAAATGCGTGACCAAAACCGCGCTCAAAACGCCCTACACTGCTGCGGAGCACATGCGCCATGATGCGGTCGCTGAGCTCCCCAGCCGCTTCAAGCCGGGCAAGGGAACGGGCGATACGTTCATAGTCATGCTCGGCCACTGCTTCATCAAGTTCCGTGTAGGCTTTTGTGCGCCGCGCTGCCGCCGGTTCCGGTGTCAGGTCAATGAGGATATCGCCGCGCACCCGGGTGACTGCATAGGTTTTCACCGCATCGCGGCCCTGTGTGGCAGCACCCGATTTCAGGTCGAAGGTCCAACCATGCCAGTTGCAGGCAAGCTGGCAGCCCTTCTTGAGGCTGCCTTCGCTAAGGGGGTAGCCCTCATGCGGGCAGCGGTTGTTGATGGCAAAAAGCCCCTCTTCGGTGTCAAAAAGCGCGATCTGGTGCCCCTCAACCTTCAGGACCGCGCGCCCGCGGCTCCCGAGTTCCGGAACAGGCCCCAGATTGACAAGATTTTTTCCATGCCTGCCGGCTGTTGTTTTGCTGCCATCCATTTTTCTTCTCCTCGCTCGCGCAACTCGCGCCGGATTTCGCTGTACTCAATCCACATCAGTTCCCGGTTCATCGCTGTCTCCATATTTTCTAAAGTTTTTTATTTAATAATTGTCATATAGGAGTCGGCTTGATTTACGCAAGATATTTCTTTAGAAAAAAGAAAAGCCGTTAGAAACCAATTGTCAGGACATCATGGCCTCTACCCGCGAAATCATTTTGACCGAGCTGAAACGCCGTGGCGACGCACGCGCGGACGATCTTGCCAAAACGCTTGATTTGACTCCCATGGCGGTGCGGCAGCACCTTTATCAGTTGCAGGACGAAGGCGCGGTGGTCTGCTGCTCGAGCGCGCCTGCGAGCGGTCGCGGGCGCCCGGCAAAACATTGGGAACTTACGGAAAAAGCCGATGTCTATTTCCCTGACACACACCGCGAACTGTCGCTCGACCTCATTGAGAGCATCCGCGAGGTCATGGGTGAGGATGCACTCGACAAGCTGGTAAGTCACCGTACGGAACGGCAGGAAAAGCGGTTCCAGGCTTTACTGGAAAACTGCTCCGGCGACCTCAAATGCAAGCTTGATATCATCGCCCGCGAACGCACGCGCGAAGGTTATATGGCGGAAGTACAGGAGACCGAGGACGGTGACCTGCTGCTGCTGGAGAACCACTGCCCGATATGCGAAGCTGCCAAGGCTTGCTCAGGCCTCTGCCGCAAGGAATTGCAGATGTTCCGTGATCTTGTGGGCAAAAGCGGCACAGTCGAGCGTGAAGAGCATATGCTCAAAGGCGCGCGCCGCTGTGCCTACCGGGTGAAAGCGAAAGCTTGAGAGAACTAAGCCCTAGTCGAGTTTGGCGCGGATTGCCTTGAGGTCCGCGAGCAGCGCTTTGAGCGCAAAGGTGTCAGCATGCGGCTCATCCGCCACATCCGCCTGCCCTGCCTCTTCGACCTCGTCAACGGCCTGCACTACCGGTGCAGAAGCAGCAAGTTCATCGTCAAGCCCAAGCGCCTGTGCGACCGTGGCCCTGAGGCCTTGTGCCTTGAAAAGCTTCTGCACACCCTTGATGGTATAGCCTTCCGTATGCAGCAGCACCTTGATGGCGCGCAGCAACGTCACATCGTCGGGGCGATAGTAACGGCGATTGCCGCCGCGCTTCAGCGGCTTGATCTGGGAAAATTTGCTTTCCCAGAAACGCAGCACGTGTTGTGGCAGGTCAAGTTCGTCCGCCACTTCGGAAATGGTACGAAACGCTTCGCGGCCTTTTTCGCCGCGCGGCCTGTCCTGGCCGTCGTCTGCTGGCATGCTCACGCCGGAAATCTCCGTTCAGGTCAGGCGTTGATACGGTCTTTCATGACCTGGCTGGGACGGAAAACAAGAACACGACGCGGATCGATCGGAACTTCTTCCCCGGTTTTTGGATTGCGGCCCATACGACCGTTCTTCTGGCGCACCAGGAAACTGCCGAAGGAGGAAATCTTGACGTTGTCACCGTTCACGAGACAGTCTGAAATCTCGCCAAGTACGGCTTCTACGAGATCGGCAGATTCGTTTCTCGACAGGCCTACTTCCTCGTAGACTGCCTCTGTCAGGTCTGCTCGCGTAAGTGTCTTTTCGCTCATCGCTGCCTCCGCTCAAAAACGGGCACCAGATGCCCTAACAGAAAAAGCTAAAGCAAGCATCCGGGACTGTCAATGTTGCGAGCGTTTTTTAGCCAGTAATTTGAAGGGTTTATAGCGCAGTTTTGACACAATCCTGCACCGAGAGGTCAAACTGCGCCAAATTGGGGCAGCCTAGGCCGCCCCCGCTTCCTCTTCATCGCTCTTTGGCGGCTCTGAAATACGGCCAAGGTCTTCACTGATAAGGCGAATCAGGTCATTTTGCGCCATATCGATCGCGGAGGTCACCGCAGAGGCAAACCCGTGCGCGTTGGCACCGCCATGGCTTTTCATCACCAAACCATTGAGGCCCAGGAACACACCGCCGTTATGGTTGTTCGGGTCAAGGTGATCCCGAAGCGAGCGCAGCCCATGGCGCGACAGCAGATACCCCATCTTGGTCGAGAAGGAGGACCGGAAAGCGCGCGACAGCAGTTCCGTCATCAGCCGTGCTGTGCCTTCCGCCATCTTGAGCGCCACGTTACCGGTAAAGCCGTCAGTCACGACCACGTCTACCTTGCCAGCACCGATATCGTTGCCTTCGACATAGCCGGTGAACTCAAGCGGCAGGTGCTTGGAGGCGCGGAGCACATCGGCAGCAGCCTTGATGGTGTCCTTGCCCTTCAGTTCCTCCGTCCCCACGTTCAGAAGCGCCACAGTCGGCCTGGAGAGGCCAAGCACGGTGCGCACATAAGCCGCGCCCATGATGGCGAACTGCACGAGGTTACCCGCGTCACATTCCACATTGGCACCGAGGTCAAGCATCACGCTTTCGCCGCGCAAGGTCGGCAATGGCGAGGTCAGCGCCGGACGGTCGATACCCGGCATGGTGCGCAGCACAAATTTGGCCAGCGCCATCAGCGCGCCTGTGTTGCCTGCTGAAATAGCGACATCAGCCGAGCCATCCTTGACCGCTTGCAGCGCAAGCCCCATGGACGACTGCCGCCCACGCCGCAGCGCCTGTGACGGTTTCATGTCGCTGGAGACAACTTCATCGGTGTGGAAAACCTGGCTCGCCTTTGCGAGCTCGGGGTGCGCTTCAAGAAGCGGCTTGATCTGGTTTTCGTCTCCATAAACGTGGAACTTCGTCCCCGGAAACAAAGTGCGTGCCTGTGCGATGCCTTCTATGACCATGCCTGGCGCATGGTCCCCCCCCATGGCATCGACCGCAATGGTTATTTCTCTTGCCACGAATATTTATCCAATCTCAAACGTTGGCGTAGTTTTTATTATATGTGTCCCGTTGCCAGCCCTCAACCCGTGCACGGAACCCTTCTCCGGCTGACCATAGCGAAATTCACCGCTACTTCAAGATTCGTCGCGCAGCTTCGAGAGAACAGCGAAAGGATTCGGCTTCTCGAGCTCCGCTTCATTCACCGAAATATTCTTTTTATTACCTGCACTTAGTACAGCATCTTCGGCACGTGGATAAGGATTCATATTGATTGATACAGTTTGCACGACAATCTCGCCAAGCGGGATCATTTCCCCCTCAAGCGCATCATATTCCGGCGCGTTATCATCAAGATAGACTTCATCCGCATCCATGCGGTCTGCTGTCGCCTCATCCACCAGCATCAGCTCAAAGCTTGCCGACATCTGTTCTTCGACCGGCTCCAGCGAGACAATGCAGCGCTGGGTATAAGCAGCGTCGATGGTACCCGTGACATAAATGCCTTCAGCTTCACCACGGTCTTTTACCTCGAGGTCCGCCTTCAGGAGCGTCATGTCGATCAGGTTGAAGCGCTCCGCCAGCGCCTTGCGCTCGGCCTCATTGGCCTCAAGGTGATAGCTGCGGCCCTCACGCTCCACTTCCTGAACGGACAGCATGAAATCGGTGGAAATATTTTTGCTCATTTTATGGGGCTCCTTCCGCTCAGGCTTCTTTGGCAGTGAAGTCGACCGGGTTCGGGTCAGGGAATTCAAATGATAGCGCCCTGATGTCCTGCACACTATAACCGGCAAGCTTTTCTACCGCCGCCAGCATATAGGCGGCCATCATGCCAGCTTTGGGTGCATCATCATTTTTATACAGATTACGGGCTACGGCAACCGACAGCTCGGCGGCAGGACTGTCGCCCTCTAGCGCTGCGGCATAGGCCTTGAGGCGGCCAAACCACGCCACACCCATCTTCTTGACCTCACGGCCGATTCCCATGTCACCAACCCCCATTTCGCGGAGCGAGCGGTCCATATCGGCAATCATGGCTTCCTGAAGCTGGCGACGCAGCTTCGCTGTTGCCTGGCCCTCGCCCTTGAGGCGGTTCTGCACAAGGAACATATGTGCGACAATCATGTCAAAGCGGCCATCGAGTGTGTCTGCCACCTCAAAGGCGGTATAAAACTGCGGCATGCGAGCCTGACCCACGAGCTTTCCATAAAGTTCATAGGCCGCTTTTTTGTCCCGGAAGCCGGAAAACAGGCGCTCTAGCATGCGCTTTCCTCCAAATCGCCGCAATCGCCCCCTAGGGAGCAAAAACAGGTAACACACAGGCTTAATTGCCGTGGCTCTAACACGGAGCCTTGCGCCATGCAATGCTGGCGGTTATTAAGTCCTTTGGAAGTGATTGTCGCGTGCGACGCTAAAACAGGTTGAAGTGATGAAAGTAAACGTCAGACCCCGCAGTGTGAAACCGCTTGTCCTGTGCCTTGTGGCCGGTGTGGCGCTGTCTGCCTGCGGCAACACGCGCATGGTTCGCGGGTATGTGTTCGACAAGCAGTTGGCGGACGCGATCCAGCCTGGTGTCGACAACCGGCAATCGGTGGAATCGACCCTCGGTACGCCGACCGTGAAAGCGTCCTTCAACGACAACAAATGGTATTATGTCTCCACGACTGTGCGCGTGCGTCCGGTTTTCTGGCCGGACCCGAAGGAACACCGCGTGATGGCTGTCGCCTTCAACGATGCTGGCGTGGTGACCGATGTGGAAAACTTTGACATTTCGGCCATGCGCAGCGTCAACCCCGTTGGCGACAAGACGCCGACCCTTGGCCGTGACCTCAACTTCTTCCAGCAGATTTTTGGCAACGTCGGCCGTTTCTCTGGCGCGGCGCCGGTAGGCTCTGGCGAAACGCGTGGCCCGAACGGCTAAACACGGGCTCTCGACCAGACAAAGCAAAAGCCCCGGCAAAACCGGGGCTTTTCTTTTTTGCGGTATGTATCAGCTTCTAGTGCGCCAGCATGGCCAGCAGCAGAAGTGCGACGATATTGGTGATCTTGATCATCGGGTTCACTGCCGGGCCCGCGGTGTCCTTGTAGGGGTCACCCACGGTATCGCCCGTTACCGCAGCTTTGTGGGCTTCCGAGCCCTTGCCACCATGGTTGCCGTCCTCGATATATTTTTTCGCGTTGTCCCACGCGCCGCCACCGGCGGTCATGGACAGTGCGACAAAGAGGCCGCCAACGATCACACCAAGGAGCAGCGCACCAAGTGCCGCGAAGGCTGCCGCCTGCCCTGCAATCGCCTCGATCACAAAATAGGTCACAACCGGTGCTGCCACCGGCAGCAGGCTCGGGATGATCATTTCCTTGATCGCGGTTTTGGTCAGCAGATCGACCGACCGCGCATAGTCTGGTTTGGATGTACCCGCCATGATGCCCGGGTTGTCACGGAACTGCGCCCGCACTTCCTCAACCACTTCCCCGCCTGCGCGGCCCACGGCTGTCATGCCCATGGCACCAAAGAGGTACGGCAGAAGTGCACCGATAAAGAGCCCGACCACCACATAAGGGTTGGAAAGGCCAAAATCGACCGTCACATCAGAGAAGAACTTGGCAAGGTCAGCCGTATAGGCACCAAAGAGCACGAGGGCGGCAAGACCGGCAGAGCCGATTGCATAGCCCTTGGTAACCGCCTTGGTGGTATTGCCCACAGCGTCAAGTGCGTCGGTACGGTTGCGGACTTCCTCATCAAGGCCCGCCATTTCGGCGATACCGCCTGCGTTGTCCGTGACCGGACCATAAGCATCAAGGGCAACCACCATGCCTGCAAGCGCCAGCATGGCCGTGGCCGCAAAGCCCAGGCCGAGCACACCCGCCAGGTTATAGGCGATGATAATACCCGCACAGATAACGATGGCAGGCAGCGCCGTCGCTTCAAGTGAGATGGCAAGCCCCTGGATCACGTTGGTGGCGTGGCCGGTCTCGGACGCCTTGGCGATCGAGCGTACCGGGCGGTAGTCGGTGCCGGTATAATATTCGGTGATCCAGATGATCACCCCGGTCACCACAAGCCCCACGATACCGCAGTAAAAGAGCGTGCGGCCGGTAAAGGCCGTAGCGCCAGCGGTATAAACGGCTTCCATATTGCCACCGAGTGCCCAGTCCATCGCAAACCACATCACAACTGCGGAAAGCACCGCCGTCACGATGAAGCCCTTGTAGAGCGCGCCCATGATCGACTGGCTCTTGCCGAGTTTGACAAAGAAAGTTCCGATGATCGAGGTCAGGATACAGGAACCGCCGATGATGAGCGGAAGCTGCATGATGTCCGCAGCACCCGACGCGATAAAGAGCGCCGAGAGCACCATGGTGGCACCGATCGTGACCACATAGGTTTCAAAAAGGTCAGCGGCCATGCCGGCACAGTCGCCCACGTTGTCGCCCACGTTATCGGCGATTACCGCAGGGTTCCTCGGGTCATCCTCGGGGATGCCCGCTTCCACCTTGCCAACAAGGTCAGCACCCACATCCGCACCCTTGGTGAAGATGCCACCGCCGAGACGGGCAAAGATCGAGATCAGCGACGCGCCAAACCCGAGGGAGACAAGGCCGTCAATAACCGGCCGTGCCGTGGGGTCGATGCCCATCGGGCCGACCAGAATATAATAATACCCGGCAACCGCGAGCAGCGCGAGGCCTGCCACCAGCATGCCGGTGACTGCGCCTGAGCGGAACGCAAGTGTGAGACCTTCCTGAAGGCCTGTGCTGGCGGCCTGGGTGGTGCGTACGTTGGCTTTTACCGAGATCAGCATGCCGATATAGCCGGCAGCACCCGAAAGCACGGCACCGATAACAAAACCGAGGGCAGCAAGCATGCCGATGGCCAGGTAAAGGCCAATCGCCACAACCACACCGACAATCGCGATGGTGCGATACTGACGGTTCAGGTATGCGGCTGCACCGGCCTGAATGGCCGCGGCAATTTCCTGCATTTTCTCGGAGCCCGCACTGGCGGACAAAATAGACTGACGCGTTACAATGCCGTAGATCACGGCCGCAACACCGCAGGCAATAGCGGCGTAAATTACTTCCATGGGATATCCCCTCCCTAAAACGGACCCAAAAGTTGGTCTATACCGGGCGGTGATACTCCCCTCATACTGCCGCCCAGTCCCCTTAGGCGAACCCCATACTCCTGACTAACTAAAAACTAGACAGGGTGGCCACTTCTCACCTTATGGAGCAAAAAGCGGCCTTGCAACCACCAAAACAGATGATGGTCGTCACGCATAGCGCGAAAAGTTAATTTTTGGGCTGATCTCTGCGGCGTCAGCGGTTGAGGCGCATGGCGTTCTTAACCAGCACCGCTTCCACAATCTTGCCGCCCAACACCTCGTTGGCCTTGCGTTTAAGCACGTCGCCAACCTTGTCCACATCCAGCTCCAGCGGCGAGTCTTCACGCATCAGGTCGGTCCGGCTGATGGCGGAAACAAAAGCATGCTGCAACTGTGTTTCCGCGCGGCGCACAGCAATCTGGTTCTTTTCACCACGAACCTGCACAGCAACGTCGACAAAATAATTGCCGAGGAAACGCTGGCTATTGTCGGTCTTGGCATAAATGGGCACCGCAATGCGCTCAAAGTCGATATCGATGAGCGGCCCCTTGGGCGCCACCTTGACTTCCTCTTTCGCGCCAGCCTCATCACCGCCTGCGCTTTTGGAATAATAGTAGCCGAGCCCGCCACCAAGCCCGAGACCACCCAGCAGGCCAAGAACCAGAAGAACCTTACCCGAACCGCCACCTTGCTGTTCAACCGATGCTGGATCTTGTGCCATGGGTTACCTTTATCCCTTATGATTCAAAATGTTGATATCCTTGCCGCGCAGTGTGCACCAGCTCGCCGGATTGATCAACCAGCCGTATGCCGGGCGTGTCGGAAATGCGGCCAATCGCTGTGACTTTCACGCCAGACTGCTGTGTCGCCTCCTGTACCTCGGCACCCGCACTTTCCGGCGCGGTAAAGACAATTTCATAGTCATCCCCACCCGCGTAGACGAGCGGCGCGAAGTCAGGCTCTGCCTTGAGAAGCTGCCTCACGTCATCCGAGACGGGCAGCTTTGTCTCTTCAAGATCAGCGCCGAGGTGGGACGCCTTGCAGATATGGCTAAGGTCAGCCAGCAGGCCATCCGAAACGTCGGCCGAAGCAGTGGCAATGTCCAGAAGTGCAGCGCCCAGCGCGAGACGCGCCTGCGGGTAGCGGTAACGCCGCACGAGCTCCTCCCGAAACTCAACTTCGCCCTGCAGGCACTTGAGGCCAAAAGCCCCGTCGCCAAGTGTGCCGGAGACATAGACAGTATCCCCTGCCCTTGCACCGTTGCGGCGCAGCATCTTGCCTGTGGGCACTTCGCCGATCGCGGTGATGCTGATGCTGACATGACCGGGGCTTGAAGTGGTGTCACCACCCGCGAGCGTGATGCCGCTTTCTTCCTGCGCGCGCTTGAGGCCCGCGGCAAAAGACGCCAGCCACAGGTCATCAGTGCCCCCGGGTAGTCCGAGGCCAAGGAAATAATATTTGGGCACCGCCCCTTTGGCCGCGAGGTCCGAAAGGTTCACAGCGAGCGCCTTGTAGGCAATGCTGTCAGCGGGGTCATCCTCAAGGAAGTGCACACCGCCAATGACCATGTCCTTGGTAACAATCAGGCTCCTGCCTGCGCTTGGTGTCAGACAGGCAGCATCATCGGCAAGACCAAGGCCCTCGGGCCCGGCAAGCGGCATGAAATATTTGGCAATGATGTCAAATTCGCCAGCCATATCGCCCCCGGATTTGGGCTGCGCACGCGCAGCCCGGTGAGACAAAGGCATGGAACGCGGTTAGCGGACGGCCTTCGCCACTTTATCGAGCACACCGTTTACAAACGACGCTTCGGTGCGCTCATAAAACGCATGGGCAATATCAACATATTCGTTGATCACCACGGCGGTCGGCACGTCAGGGCGTGCAGTGAGTTCATAGGCACCGGCACGCAGTATAGCACGAATGATCGACTCCAGGCGCTCCAGCGACCAGTCTTTTGCGAGGCACGGGATAATGGCCTCGTCAAACTCTTTGTGTCGGCCCCATGCACCGGCCACGATGTCGGAGAAAAGCGCGGTATCAGCTTCCACATACTGGTCGCCTTCAATCTCGGCCCCAAGACGGTGACGCAGGTACTCCTCAATCACCATCGGAACCTTCGGCTCGTCCGACATCTCAAGCTGGTAAAGCGCCTGAACAGCACCAAGGCGGGCCGCACTGCGCGGGCCCCCAACCGGTTTCTTTTTGCCGCGTTCAGCCATTATTTCACTCCAAACTTGGATTTGAGAGCGATCATGGCAAGCGCAGCCTCTGCCGCACCGCCGCCCTTGTTCTTGTCGGACCGGTTTGCCCGTGCCCACGCCTGTTTGTCGTCTTCCACGGTCAGGATGCCGTTGCCGATGGCAAGGTCATGGTGCAGCGCAAGGTCTTGAAGGCCGCGTGCACTTTCGTTGCACACGGTATCATAGTGGCTGGTCTCACCGCGGATCACGCAGCCAAGCGCCACGTAACCGTCGTAGGAAACTTGGCTGCCCGTATGCGCGAATTTAACCGCGGCCGGGATTTCAAGCGCCCCGGGAACCGCCACGCGGTCCCAGGTTGCGCCAGCAGCCTCGATTGCCTCGATAGCGCCGAGCGCTTGCTCGTCCGCGAGGTCTTCATAAAAGCGCGCTTCCACGATCAAAAGATGGGGCGATGCCATGTGCAAAAATCCTTGTCTCAAAAAGGCCGCGTTACACTGCGGCCGGAATTGGGCGCTGTTCTACGACATCAAGGCCATATCCATCAAGCCCAACAATGTGGCTTGGCGTATTTGAATAGAGAACCATGTGGCGCACGCCAATGTCGCGCAGAATTTGCGCACCAATGCCATATTCCTTGAGCGCGCTTTCTTTCTTGTCAGCCGGTGCTTTTTCACCCTCAAGCAATTGGCTCGGCCGCATCGCCGTCATGCCCGGGAACAGCACCACAACACCCTGGCCCTCAGCTTCAATCGCATCCATCGCGCGCTGGAGCTGGCCCGTGCGCGGATGGTTGAGACCCAGGATGTCCTCAAACGGGTTCAGGGAGTGCATGCGTACAGCGGTCGGCTTCTCTCCGTCGATGTCACCCAGCACAAGGGCCACAGTCTCGCGGCGGTCGGCGGTGGCACGGTAAACGATCACCTTCCATTCCTTGCCGCTTGTGCGCGGGAAGCTGGTCTCTGACACACGCTCAACCAGCGCGTCATTCTTGAGGCGGTAGGCAATGAGGTCACGGATGGTCGCAACCTTGAGGCCATGTTCCTTCGCGAACTCAACAAGGTCCGGCAGGCGGGCCATGGTGCCGTCCTCGTTCATGATCTCACAGATCACAGCGGACGGGTTGAGGCCCGCGAGGCGCGAGATATCAACCGATGCTTCAGTATGGCCCGCGCGCACCAGCACGCCACCGTCCTGCGCCACAAGCGGGAATACGTGACCGGGGCTTGCGAGGTCATCCTTGCCTTTCGACGCGTCAATCGCAACCGCAATGGTGCGCGCGCGGTCGGCGGCAGAAATACCGGTGGTAACACCCTGCTTCGCTTCAATCGATACTGTGAACGCTGTCTGGTGGCGCGCCTGGTTGTTGCTGCTCATCAGCGGCAGCTCAAGCGCCTCGACACGTTTGCGGGTCATCGGCAGGCAAATCAGGCCGCGGCCATGGCGCGCCATGAAGTTGATCGCCTCGGGCGTTGCCATCTGCGCCGGGATGATCAGGTCGCCTTCGTTTTCGCGGTCTTCATCGTCCACAAGGATATACATGCGGCCGTTGCGCGCATCTTCGATCACGTCTTCAATGGGGGAGAGAAAATCTTTTGGCACAGCTTACGTCCTGTCCTGCAGGCGCGCGACATAACGCGCCAGTATATCAAATTCCACATTCACGCGGTCACCGCGCTTGGCGTTCCGGAAACTCGTCACCGCCTGCGTGTGCGGGATGAGGTTGATGGAAAAGCGTGTCACATCGCCCTCGTCCGCCACGTCATTGACCGTGAGCGAGGCACCGTCGATGGCCACACTGCCCTTTTTGGCAACATGGGCACCCATGGCGTGCGGCACGGCGATATCCATCACGACAGATTCGCCAAGCTCGTCAAAGCGCACAATCTCGCCGACACAGTCCACATGGCCGGTCACGATATGACCACCCAGTTCGTCGCCAACCTTCAGCGAACGCTCAAGGTTGATCTCAGTGCCGACTTTCCAGTCGCCAAGGCTCGTAACCTTCAGGGTTTCCGCCGACACATCAGCCTGAAACCAGCCCTCACCCTTATCGACCACCGTGAGGCACACGCCCGAACATGCGATGGACGCGCCGATATCAACCCGGCTCATATCATAGCGGGTCTCAACCTTGACACTCAGGTCGAAGCTGCCTGTTGTTGCCGCGATACGGCCAACATCTGTCACAATTCCGGTAAACATGGGCCTGAGTTACTCCGGCTTATCAAAGGATGCAAGTATATCCGCGCCTAGGCGGCGAATTGACACGCACGTTAGATGGGGCGCATGCCCAAGGGCGGCAAGCCCCAAATTGCCAAGCGCGGCTTTTCCGTCACTGCCAATCAGCTTTGGCGCCATGAAATGCTCGACCCTGTCGGCAAGGTCTGCCTTGAGGAACGAGGCATGCACCTGCCCGCCGCCTTCCACCAGCACACGGGTAAGCCCACGCGCGCCCAGCGCTTTTGCGATGGCAAACATGTCATTCAGGTCATCAAGAGCAATGACTTCCACACCACAGGCCTCGAGCCCTGCTTTCCCCGCCTCGTTTCCGTGTTCACACAGGATCAGCGTCGGGATTTGTTTGGCTGTCGCAACAAGCTTGTGCTGGGGCGTGATTTTCAACGTGCGGTCCAGGAGGATACGCACCGGCGAACGGCCTTCCAGTCCTTTAACACGACAATCCAGCATGGGATCGTCAGCCAGCAGCGTGCCTGTGCCAATAAGGATGGCGTCATGCTGCGCGCGCAAGAGGTGGCCGTAGGCACGCGCCTCCGGCCCGGTAATCCACTTACTTTCGCCGCTCCCCAGCGCGATGCGACCATCCATGGAGGACGCCATCTTGAGCGTGAAAAGCGGCCGTCCCTCCCGCGCTTTCAGGAAAAAGCCTGCATTGATGCGGTCAGCTTCCGCTTGCAGCAATCCAGTAACGACTTCAATTCCAGCGTCACGCAGCATATCGAACCCACGGCCTGAAACGCGTTCGTCCGGGTCGCCGGTCGCGCACACAACGCGGCTGATACCAGCGCCAATCAGCGCTTCGGCACAGGGGCCGGTCTGGCCGGTGTGGGAACAAGGCTCAAGCGTGACGTAGGCAGTTGCACCGCGTGCTGCCTCACCGGCCTCCGCCAGCGCCACCACCTCAGCATGCGGCCTGCCACCCGGCTGTGTGTTGCCGCGGCCAACGGTGATACCGTCACGCACGATCACGCAGCCAACCGCAGGGTTGGGCGCTACACGGCCAAGACCGCGCCGGGCAAGGCCGAGCGCGGTCTTCATGAACCTGATATCTGATGAGGTGGTTGCCACGCTTGGCTCCCCGCTCAAGGTTCCTCGTGGAAAACCTCGTCCTCTTCCGAACCAGTCATCTTGCCGAGGAATTTTTCAAAGTCGGACGCCTCACGGAAGTTCCGGTACACGGACGCATAGCGCACGTAAGCGACCTGATCGAGGCTCTCGAGCCCTTCCATCACCAGGCGACCGATCTGTTCGCTTTCGATCTCATTCTCACCCATGGATTCAAGGCGACGCACGATACCGTTGATCATGCGCTCGACCCTGTCCGGGTCCACCGGGCGCTTCCTGAGCGCGATATCGAGGGAGCGTTCGAGCTTGTTGCGCTCAAACGGCACCTTGCGGCCGGTTTTCTTCACCACGGTCAGTTCGCGCAGTTGCACCCGCTCGAACGTGGTGAAACGGGCCCCGCATGCCGCGCAAAAACGCCGCCTGCGGATCGCGGACTTGTCGTCCGTCGGCCGTGAATCCTTAACCTGTGTGTCTTCGTTTTGACAAAACGGACAACGCATGGCGCCCCATACTCCCCCTGATCAGTTTCTTTTCGCATGGGCCCCAAGCTCATGAGGCCCATACGTGCTCGCAGTCAGCTTAGCCCAATTCAGCGTAAATGGGGAAGCGTTCACAAAGGTCTGCCACTTTTTTGCGGACAGACGCTTCTGCTGCGTCGTTATCGTCGGGGTTTGCGGCGAGGCCGTCAAGCACCTCTGTGATCATGTCGGCAATCGCCGTGAACTCGGCTTCGGCAAAACCGCGCGTCGTCCCAGCCGGGGTACCGAGGCGGATACCCGATGTGATGAACGGTTTTTCCGGGTCAAACGGCACACCGTTTTTGTTGCACGTCATGTGCGCACGCTCAAGCGCCTCGTCCGCTGCCTTACCGGTCAGCTTTTTGGGGCGCAGGTCCACGAGCACAACGTGCGTATCGGTCCCGCCGGAGACGATATCAAAACCGTTTTCCTTGAGGCGAGCCGCCAGAACCTTGGCGTTCGAGACCACTTGTGCCGCATATTCCTCGAACTCGGGACGCAGCGCTTCACCGAACGCAACCGCTTTCGCCGCGATCACATGCATCAGCGGACCGCCCTGCAGGCCCGGGAATACGGCTGAGTTGATCTTCTTGGCGATATCTTCACGGTTGGTAAGGATCATGCCGCCGCGCGGGCCACGGAGGGTCTTGTGCGTGGTGGTGGTGACAACATCGGCGTGGTCGAGCGGGTTCGGGTGGGCACCACCGGCCACGAGGCCGGCAAAGTGCGCCATGTCGACCATCAGAAGCGCGCCCACGCTGTCAGCGATTTCGCGGAAGCGTTTGAAGTCGATCACACGCGGGTAAGCGGAACCACCTGCGATGATGATGCTCGGCTTGTGCTCAAGCGCCATTTCGGCAACCTGGTCATAGTCAATGAGTGCATCTTCACGGCGAACACCGTACTGCACAGCGTTGAACCACTTGCCAGACATGGCAGGCGCCGCACCGTGCGTGAGGTGACCGCCAGCATCAAGTGACATGCCCATGATGGTGTCGCCTGGCTTGGCAAGCGCGAGCATAACAGCGCCGTTTGCCTGCGCGCCCGAGTGCGGCTGCACGTTCACAAAACCAGCGTTAAAGAGCTTCTTTGCGCGGTCGATCGCGAGATCTTCGGCGATGTCCACATGGTGGCAGCCCTGATAGTAGCGGCGCCCCGGATAGCCCTCGGCATATTTGTTGGTGAGTACGGAACCCTGCGCCTCAAGCACGGCGCGGCTCACGATATTCTCGGACGCGATCAGCTCGATCTGGCCCTGCTGGCGCTTCAGCTCACCGTCGAGCGAAGCGAGGAGTTCGGGATCGGTTTCAGAGAGATGACTGGAAAAAAATCCGGCTTGGGTGAATGTCATGATGGTATTCCCTGAGCAAATGGGTGGGCATGAATACTATGGTGCGTGGCGAACCAGTGCCTGATTACTCTCAAGCGCCGAGTTTGTCGACCCGCCTTTGGTGGCGTCCGCCTTCAAAAGGCGTGTCGAGGAAATTGTCGAGGCAATCCTTCGCGGTCTCGATACCGATCAGCCGCGCACCGAGCGCGAGCACATTGGCGTCGTTGTGCTGGCGAGCAAGTCGGGCGGCAAGGCCGGTTTGTACCAGTGCTGCGCGCACGGCCGGGTTGCGGTTGGCCGCAATCGAAATGCCGATACCGGAGCCACAAACCACAACGCCGCGTTTTGCCTTTCCACTTTCAATTGCTTTCCCCATGGCAGCGCCATAATCGGGATAGTCAACGGATTCAGGACCGTCACAGCCCAGGTCCAGCACGTCAAAACCGCGCGCTTTCAGGTCTTGTTTGATTGTCTCTTTGAGGTCATAGCCGGCGTGGTCGCTGGCAACGGCAATAATTTCTGCGCCCATGATGAAAGGTCCGGTGTCTGGAGGTTGGGACATATGGCAGAACACCCTGCCAAAAAAAGCAGCGCCTGATTAGCACAGTTCCAAGACGAACCCAAGCATACTGTTACAGATCGCCTCTAAACAGTGTCGCGAAAACATTGTCACAGTTAACCCTTAGTTAATCTTATTTATTAACAGATTATTAAGAACTAAAATTTGTCTCGATGACTATTTGCTGTTGAATTTCAATATGAAATGCTGCAATAAACGTCGCACATTAACTTCCCAGCGGAGCGTCGAATTAATGTCCGACAGCAGACTTGAAACAAACGGCCACGACTTAATGCTCGGCCTCGCCGCCGATATCGTGACCGCTTATGTCAGCAACAATACTGTTGACTCCGCAGATCTTCCGGAAGTGATCAAGACTGTCTATTCGACCCTGAACACCCTGAACGGCACATCCGCCGAGCGCGAAGAGATTCTGAGCCCTGCAGTGCCGGTGAAAAAGTCCTACACGGATGACTATCTCATCTGCCTTGAGGACGGAAAAAAGCTCAAGATGCTGAAGCGCTACCTGCGCACACGCTATGACATGAGCCCGGACGAGTACCGGAACAAGTGGGGCCTGCCCGCTGACTATCCGATGGTCGCACCCTCTTACGCTGCAAAACGCTCGGAGTTCGCGAAAAAGATCGGCCTCGGCAAAAAGCGCTGAACTTCAACGCAGGCGCGTGACTGGGCTGATATTTACAGAATTTCCGGAATCACACTGAAAAACCGCGGCCTTTTTGCGCGTTTTTTTCGTCCTGTTTGGCCATCATGTATTTCAGTTTGCGCACGGCAATGGCTTCCAGCTCTTTCTGGCTGGCACGCGGGTCGCCGACAATACTGACTTCAAAGCCGGTATCTTCGCAGACGGCGCAAACCTTCACCGAATTGCCGACATGGATGAATTCTATCAGGATACGTCTGGGAACAGGCATGAAGCCCCCTTCCCGCCTTAACCGACCTTGCGCTTGAGGTTCATACGCGCCCACACATCGGCAAGCGCCTCCACAAGGCTGTCCATCACATTGTCATCATGCAACGGCCCGGGCGTGAAGCGCAGGCGTTCAGTGCCGCGCGGCACGGTCGGGTAATTGATCGGCTGAACATAAATGCCATATTCGTTGAGCAGCAGGTCAGAGACCTCCTTGCAGCGCACGGGATCACCGATAAAGACCGGCACGATATGGCTTTCCGAGTCCATGACTGGAATATTCGCCGCCCGCAGGCGGGCCTTCAGGCGTGCCGCACGCTCCTGATGGGCTTCACGCTCGGCGTTGCTGCCCTTGAGATGGCGAATGCTCGCGAGCGCACCCGCCGCCAGCACGGGGCTGAGGGCAGTGGTGAAGATGAAGCCGGACGCATAGCTGCGCACAACATCAACAAGCGCTTTCGAGGACGCGATATAACCGCCCATCACGCCAAAGGCCTTGCCAAGCGTGCCTTCAATGATGGTCAGGCGGTGCGCGACATCATCGCGCTCCGACACGCCGCCACCCCGTTTGCCGTAAAGGCCGACCGCGTGCACTTCATCAAGGTATGTCATAGCGCCGTATTTGTCGGCGAGGTCACAAATGGCCGCGATCGGCGCGATGTCACCGTCCATGGAGTAAACGGATTCAAACGCAATGATCTTCGGCGCCTTCGGGTCCGCTGCTTTCAGCAGCTCCTCAAGGTGCGCGAGGTCATTGTGACGGAAAATATGTTTCTGTGCGCCCGAGTTCCGGATGCCCTGGATCATCGAGGCATGGTTCATCGAGTCAGAGAAGATGATGCAACCCGGCAGCAGCTTCGCAACGGTCGACAGGGTCGCCTCGTTCGAGATGTAGCCGGACGTGAAGAGCAGTGCGCTTTCCTTGCCATGAAGGTCAGCGAGTTCCTGCTCCAGGAGCACATGGTAGTGATTGTTGCCAGCGATGTTGCGTGTGCCACCCGCGCCTGCGCCGGTTTCATCCAGCGCGGTGTGCATGGCTTCAAGCACCTTGGGGTGCTGGCCCATGCCAAGATAATCGTTCGAGCACCAGACGGTGATGGCGCGGGCGTTGTCGCCAGCGTCGTGCCTCAGCGCCCGCGGGAAGTTTCCACGCTCGCGCGAAATATCGGCGAACACCCGGTAACGGCCCTCGGCCTTGACCGCTTCAATCGCGTCGGCAAAAATCTTTTCGTAGTCCATCAGGCATTCCGTCTTCTGTGCAACATCCGGAGTTTACCGGCGCGAGCCTTGTAACGCAATCGGTTAAGACCCGTCCAGCGTCGAAAATGTCGCACACAGAAATCGATTTCGCCTATGACTTATGTCAAGAGCGCCAACTTTCAAAGCCCAAAGTGCAGTTTGTCGGACCAGTAGCGCTCAAGATTGCGCAGGTTCTTGCGCAAATTCTTGAGTTCATCGTGGCTCACGAGGTCATCCTGCATCAGTTCTTCAAGGTGCTGCACATAAAGCTCGTCGATCATTTTGCGGATCTCATAACCCTGATCGGTCAGTGAGATGCGGACCGCGCGGCGGTCATAGTCGGACCGCTCGTGACGCAAGTAGCCCATCTCAACCAGCTTCTTGAGGTTATAGGAAACGTTCGAACCCTGGTAATACCCGCGGGTCTTGAGCTCACCCGCCGTCATCTCATGCTCGCCAATGTTGTGGAGAAGCAAGGCCTGCACCGGGTTCAGGTCATTGCGCCCGATATGTTCGAGATGGTTCTTGAGCACATCGAGAAGGCGGCGGTGCAAGCGCTCCACCAGCGACAATATGTCAAGAAACAGGAATTTTGGGTCATTAAAGTCGTAGCCGCTCATGTTCTTTCGCCTGAATTGAGTTAGATTTTCATCGAATCTTCGAGAAAACACTCTGCTCGTTAGTACTTAACGCAATGTTAATGGTAAAATTAGAGCTAAATTTACACCATTTACCCTGATTTTTCTCGAAAAATTTCACCGGCCCGAGCGCATTGTCGCAACCCGGAGATCGAGAGGTGACAGCGTGCGTGCAAGTCAATAAAGTAGCGGCATAAATTCAAGCGGCTGCGCCGCCCGTGTGAGACAGAAGGACCAGATATGCCAGCCAGTTTTCCGAATACCCGCTTGCGCCGCCCGCGCGCCCATGACTGGTCCCGCCGTATGGTGCGCGAGAATGCTGTTACGCCGAATGACCTGATCTGGCCGATCTTCATCCGTGACGGCAAGGGCGAGGTTGAAGGCGTCGCATCCATGCCGGGCGTGAACCGCCTTTCGGTTGACAAGGCTGTGGAAGCCGCGAAGGAAGCCCGCGCGCTGGGCATCCCTTGCATCGCCCTTTTCCCGAATACCCCGGCAGGCATGCGTTGCGAGCGCGGCGACGAAGCCCTGAACCCCGACAACCTCATCAACACCGCCATGCGCGCCATCAAGGACGCGGTACCGGAAGTGGGCTTGCTCGCCGATGTCGCGCTTGACCCCTACACCAGCCACGGGCAGGACGGGTTGGTGGAAGATGGCCGTATCCTCAATGACGAAACGGTCGGCGTACTGGTTCAGCAAGCCGTGGTGCAGGCGGAAGCGGGTGCGGATATCATTGCGCCGAGCGATATGATGGACGGCCGCATCGGTGCTATCCGTTCGGAACTGGATAAAGCTGGCTTCGCCCATGTGCAGGTCATGGCCTATAGCGCGAAATATGCCTCAGGCTTTTATGGCCCGTTCCGCGACGCCGTCGGCTCAACCGGTGTGCTCAAGGGCGACAAAAAGACCTACCAGATGGACCCGGCCAACCGGCTTGAAGCCATCCGGGAAGTGGAACTTGATATTCATGAAGGCGCGGACAGTGTGATGATCAAGCCGGGCATGCCCTACCTTGATATCATCCGCGAGGTGAAAGACCGTTTTGGGGTGCCGACCTATGCCTATCAGGTGTCAGGTGAATATGCGATGCTGACTGCTGCGGCGCAAAACGGCTGGCTGGACCGCAACACCGTGATCATGGAAGCGCTGCTGTCGTTCAAGCGTGCGGGCGCGGACGGGGTGCTGACCTATTTCGCGCCCGAAGCCGCAAAACTGCTGCAGGGCTAGCGCTATGCTGCAGGGCTAGCGCTATTCTGGGGGCGGCCGACTACTGCGGCTGCTCATCCCCCTCTTCCGGCACCGGAAACTCCACCATCATATAAGCGAGGTTCGAGCGCGCATCACCCACCTGCCACCGCACACCAAAGCCGTCCGGCTCATAAAACACTGGCAGCACATCGCCGCTGTGCTGGCGCGCACGGCATGTGCGGCTGATGTCCCTGAGCACACCATCACCGAACCCACGGAAGCTCTGGTCCTTGAGCGAAGTTTCATCGACCCACTCAAGCTCTGCGTCTTCCCCGCAGATGGCGCGCAGGCCGATCCACATCTTCGTTTCCCGCATTTTGGGGAACTTCATGATAAGAAAATAATGCGTTTCGATATCGCGCACTACAGCCAGACGACCTTCGCGGCCCTGGTAGCGGTAGCCTTTGACCATACGGCGGGCGTGTTCCCATGTGTGCGGCGGTTTGCCGACAAAATCGAAAATCTGGTAATAGCTGCCGGTCGCCTCGTTGAGGTACACTTCGCCGATCGGGCGTGCAATGGCGGTGCCCGTGTCGTCAATGCCTTGCAGCATCATCGTGAGCGCAACCATCATATTCGCAAGAACCGACATAAAGCCTCCATCATCCGTTTGTCGTCAGCAGCGTAACTTGGGAAGATTAAAAACGAAAGACCCTGTACGGAAGCTGAACGCGCGAAAATATCTCACGTGTTCACCACAATGTGAGATTATTCGCTCTCAGCGTCTCTGGGCGGGCGCGCGAGAGATTTGACCACACCACGCAGAGTGAAGACTTCCTGCCGCGAGAAACCGGCGTTCTGGATGAGGTTCCGGAGCGTCCGGCGCATGGTGGCGCGGCGATCTTCCGAACGGAAGAAACCACGTTTATCAAGCTCGCCCTCAAGGTGTTCCATGAGGCCAAGAAGCTCTTCCTTCGACGCAGTACCTTCAGGGTGCGACGGCTGGTAGGCCGGTGTGCCGTCCGCATGGTGGTGGAACTCATAGGCCGTCAGGATCACAGCTTGCGCGAGGTTGAGGCTACCGAAGCCCGGATTAACGGGCACGGTCAGAATGGTATCAGCCAGCACCACATCATCGTTGGTGAGGCCCGAGCGTTCAGGGCCAAACAGGATACCTGTCGTCTGCCCTTCCCCGATCACTGCATGCATCTGCTGCGCAGCTTCGCGCGGGGTGACAACCGGTTTTGGCATGTCGCGGTCACGCACGGTGGAAGCGTATACGTGGCTAAGGTCAGCCACTGCTTCTTCAACCGTGTCGAACACACGCGCATTCTCGAGCACAATATCCGCACCCGATGCCGCTGGCCCCGCCGCCGGGTTTGGCCAGCCGTCACGCGGTGCCACAAGGCGCATGTCGGTGAGGCCAAAATTGAGCATGGCACGGGCGGCCTTGCCGATATTCTCGCCAAGCTGTGGGCGCACAAGGATGATCGCGGGCTGTTTGCTCGTCTCGCTCATCAATCTGCCTTCCGCCATGTGGTCACACCTGCGCTGTCCTCAAGCACAACGCCGAGCGCTGCAAGCTCATCGCGGATACGGTCAGACGCGGCAAAATCCTTGTTTTTGCGTGCCTCGAGCCGCTCGGCGATCTTGGCTTCAATCTCCGGCACCGAAATACCTTCCGGCGCGTCACCCTGGAACCATGCGGTCGCGCCCATTTGCAAGAAGCCCATGAACTGGGCACCGGCTTTGAGCTTCGGCGCGTCCTCTGGTGTCGCGAGCGCATCGAGTGCCGCAATCGCCTTGGGTGTATTCAGGTCGTCCTTGAGCGCGTCGACCACGCTTTCCGGCACGTCGGCGGACGCCACAACGCCGTCCGTCAGGCGGTACCAGCGGTCAAGCCGGCGCTTCTGCTCACGCATGCTCTCGATCGAGAAATCGACCGGCTGGCGGTAGTGCGCGGCCAAGAGGCTCATGCGGATCGCTTCGCCCGGATGTTCGGCAATCAGGTCATGCACGGTGTGGAAATTGCCCAAGGACTTGGACATTTTCTCACCGTCCACCGTCAGGTAGCCGTTGTGCATCCAGTAATTCACAAAGGTTTTGCCGTGGGTGCATTCGCTTTGCGCGATCTCGTTTTCATGGTGCGGGAAGATCAGGTCCTGCCCGCCCGCGTGAATGTCAATCGTCTCACCCAGATGCTTCTCGATCATGCAGGAGCATTCAAGGTGCCAACCCGGACGGCCACGGCCCCAGGGGCTGCCCCAACCCACCTGCTCTTCTGTGGAAGGCTTCCACAGCACAAAATCCGCCGGGTCACGCTTGAAGGGCGCAACTTCGACCCGCGCGCCCGCCACCAGCTCATCGCGGCTGTGGCGTGACAGGCGGCCATAGTTTTCCATCGACGGCACGTTGAACATCACATGGCCTTCCGCCGCGTAAGCGTGGCCGCGTTCAATCAAGGTCTGCATCATACGGATCATCTCGGGGATGTGTTCCGTCGCCTTCGGCTGGATTGTGGGTGTGAGCGCACCAAGCGTGCCCATATCCTCGACATAGACCTTGGCATAGCGGTTCGAGATGGTCTTGATCGACACACCCTCAGCCAAGGCCCGGTTCATGATCTTGTCGTCAATATCGGTGAAATTGCGCGCGTAGGTAACGTGACCTTCGCCGTACGTCAGGCGTAGCAGGCGGAAGAGTGTGTCGAACACCACCACCGGGCGCGCGTTACCGATATGCGCATAGTCCCACACCGTGGGGCCACACACATACATGCGCACATTCTTCTCGTCTATCGGTACAAACTTCTGCTTTTCGCGCGCAATCGTATTGTAGAGATAGATGTCACTCATGCGGCCTTACCCTCAAGGCGTGCGATAACTTTTTCGCGGCCAATAAGCGGCAGCAGCGCGGCCATATCGGGCCCATGGTCCTGCCCGGTCAGCACCTGGCGGAGCGGCATGAAAAGACCGCGCCCCTTGACACCCGTTGCTTCCTTGATCGCGTTTGTCCAAGCGCCCCAGCTTTCGCCCGTCAGCTCACCTTCCGGCAGCAGCTCACGCACTTTGGCAATATGCGCAGCGTCCTCAATGATCGGCGTAACCGGGCCGTTCACGATCGCCAGCCATTCCTTGATGTCGGAAAGCTTGGAGATGTTCGGCTGCACGGTCGTCCAGAAAGCCTCGTCAATGCCATCAAGCTTGTCCTTGATGGCGTCATACGGCGTCATGTGCAGGATCTTGGCGTTAAGCATCTCAAGGTCAGCGGGGTCAAGCTTCGCGGTCGAGCGGCCAAACTTGCCGAAATCGAAACCGTCAATGAGCGGCTGCGGCTCAACAAACGGTTCAATCGGCTCGGAAGTGCCAACGCGTGCGAGCAGGCTCACAATCGCCATCGGCTCAATGCGCGCAAGATCACGGTATTCCTCAATCGACATCGCGCCGTGGCGTTTCGAGAGGCCTTCGCCACCCTTGCCGGTCAGCAGCGCAAAGTGCGCCATCTCAGGCGCCTTGCCACCGAGCGCTTCAAAAATCTGCACCTGTACGGCGGAGTTGGTCACATGATCTTCACCGCGCACGATGTGGGTGATGCCATAGTCAACATCGTCCACCACGCTCGGCAGCGTATAGAGGTAGGAGCCATCTTCACGGATCAGGATCGGGTCAGAAAGCGCCTCTAGGTCGATGGAGACATCACCGCGGATAAGGTCAGTCCAGTCAACACGCGCTGGTGTCTCCAGCTTGAAGCGCCAGTGTGGCTGGCGGCCTTCAGCCTCGAACCTGGCCTTTTCGTCATCCGTGAGCTTGAGCGCGGCGCGGTCATAAACCGGCGGCAGGCCACGACCCATCTGGATTTTGCGTTTCATGTCCAGCTCTTCCGCGCTTTCATAACACGGGTAGAGGCGGCCTTCGGCTTTCAGCTTCTCGACCACTTCGTCATAGCGCTTGAAGCGCTCGCTCTGGCGAAAGGTTTCATCCCACGCGAGGCCGAGCCATTTCAGGTCGCGCTTGATCGCTTCTTCGTTCTCAATCGTCGAGCGCTCGCGGTCGGTATCGTCGATACGCAGAACAAAGGTGCCACCCTGCTGCCGCGCAAAAAGCCAGTTCACGAGAGCTGCGCGAATATTCCCCACATGCAGTTTGCCAGTGGGCGACGGGGCGAAACGAACCTTAACAGTCATGATTTTATCCAGTTAGCTTAGCTAAGTAATTACTATATATTGTGTTTTCGCGCACTGCGGAAACCATTGGTGATAGGATAGCGCCTATCACGGCCAAAATTCTTGCGGGTGATCTTCACCCCCGGCGCAGCCTGCCGCCGCTTGTATTCGGCGATGTATAACAGGTGCTCGATGCGTGCAACATCGGAAAATTCATGCCCGCGCGCCACCACTTCAGCGACCGACATCTCTTCGTCCACAAGGCAGCGCAGCATGTCGTCCAGCTTGTCGTAGGGCGGCAGGCTGTCTTCGTCCTTCTGCTCTTCCCGAAGCTCGGCGGTTGGCGGCTTGGTGATGATATTCTCGGGGATCACTTCACCCGACGGACCAAGCGCACCCAAAGGCACATTCCCGTTGCGCCAGCGCGACAGTGCAAAGACATCCATCTTGTAGACATCCTTGAGCACATTATAGCCACCGCACATGTCACCGTAGAGTGTGGCATAACCGACCGACACCTCGGACTTGTTGCCTGTGGTCAGCACCATTGCGCCAAACTTGTTGGAGATGGACATGAGGATCAGCCCGCGCAGGCGCGACTGGATGTTTTCTTCCGTCGTGTCCGGCGTGGTGCCCTCAAAAATCGGCCCCAGCATCTCACCGAAGGCGTCAACGCCCGGCTTGATGGTGATGGTGTCATAGCGGCAGCCAAGCGCCCTGGCGCACTTCTCAGCGTCGCTCACGCTTTCGCCGGAAGTGTATCTGGACGGCATCATGATGCAGTGCACTTTATCCGCGCCCAGCGCATCCACCGCCACGGCGGCCGAGAGCGCGCTGTCGATCCCGCCAGACAAGCCCAGCACCACACCGGGGAAACGGTTTTTGGTAATATAGTCCTTCAGCCCGAGCATCATGGCCTGATACATGCTTTCCATGCGGTCCGGCTGATAGCCCTGATAGGTGGTTTCGCACACAAGGTGGTCACCGTCGCGCGTCCACACGGTCATCAGCTCCTGCTCGCGCCACGCGTCCATCTGCACCGGCACATTGCCGCCTGTGGCCATCACGAAGGACGAACCGTCAAACACCAGTTCGTCCTGCCCGCAAATCTCATTGCAGAACACAAGCGGCAGGCCGGTTTCATCGACCCGGTTGCGGGCATGCACTTGCCTCTCTGGGTGTTTGTCAGCCTCAAACGGGCTGCAGGTCGGCACGAGGATGATCTCGGCGCCCTGCTCCTTGAAGGCTTTGGCGACGCTTGGGAACCACATGTCCTCACAAATCAGCGCGCCAAGCTTGAAGCCGCGGAACTCGATAATCTCAGGCTTGGTGCCGGAGATGAACACACGTTTCTCATCGAACACACCGTAGTTCGGCAGCTCCTGCTTATAGCGGATGGCTTTAATCGCGCCGCCTTCGAGGAGGAAAATCGCGTTATGGAGTTCTTTACCCTCATACCACGGCGCACCGACGATCAGCCCAGGTTTGCCCTCGCCTGCGGTGATACCCGCAAGTTCCTCCACCGCTTCCCTTGCCATGCGCACGAAAAACGGTTTCAGCACCAGATCCTCAAGCGGGTAGCCGGTCAAGGACAGCTCGGGCGTCAGCACAAGGTCCGCGCCCGCGTCCGCTGCACGTGCATAGGCCACGCGGATACGCTCGGCATTCGCCTCGATGGCACCCACGGTCGCATTCAGCTGCGCGATATATATGGATAAAGTCTCGCTCATGCCGCGCTTTTACCCTCAAAGGCCATGGCGAACAAGACAAGAAAACAGAACGCAAGCCTGCTACCCGCGAATGCCGCATCACGCAGGAACCCATTACGATGAAACATCAGCTACGCGACACGACTGAGCGTTGACTTTCGCCTTGAAAGTGTATTGGATACGTCGAATAGTTGGACACATACGACCGGGGGCTTCATGACACATAAACAGACGCACGAAGAATTATCTTTGGAGCCGCAGATTTATGACATCACGGAACTGCCCTTTCCGCAGGACCTTGACCCCGCCACACTCAACGAATTCAGTGGCCTGACCCTTATTGCAGAAGACGGCGACACCAGCCATATGAAGGTAACCGGCGGCGGTGACTTCAACGGCGACGGCATCGCGGACATCGTCGTTTCCACCCCCAACCTGAATGATGTGACAGGCAAAATCTACGTCGTGTTCGGCACCGGCCGTAATACAAGTGGCGGCACACTGAACCTCGCTGACCTTGACGGCAGCAACGGCGTGATTATCGAAGGTGCCGCCCCCGGCGACTATATGGGTAGTCGCATTGCTTTCGCCGGCGACACCAACGGCGACGGCATTGATGACCTTCTGATCACCGGCGTTTCCGCAACCTATATTCTCTTTGGCAGCGACAATGCGTTCAGCAGCCCGATTGACCTCGCCAACATTACCAGCAGCCAGGGTGTTTTCATTGAGCCCGAGGGTGGCCGCGATGACAGCCCTGCAACGAATGTTGCCAACGCGATTGGCGACATCAACCATGATGGCTTGGCCGATATCATCATTTCCGATCTCAACCTTTTCGACACCAACAATGACGGCAAGATTTATGTGATTTATGGCCAGGACTCTGCCGCTGGCGGCTTTGCCGACACAATTTCGCTCGGCGCATTGACGGCGGATGAAGGTTTCACCATCACAAATACAAATAACGCGGCCTTTGTGGTTTCGTCGGCAGGTGACATCAACAATGACGGCATTGATGACTTCATGGTCAGCGAAGGCATATCTAACGCGGCCTTTGTCATCTTTGGTCGCGATGAGGCGACGGACGGCAGTTTCGGCGCGAGCTTTGATGTTTCAACGCTGGACGGCACGAACGGCTTTGCCATCCAGAGCGGCCTCAGTGGCATGAGCTATCACGAAGGTCTTGCAAACCTCGGCGATATCAATGGTGACGGGATCGACGATATTTCCATCTCCAATGGTGACGGTGGCAGGAGTTTTGTCCTCTTCGGCCGGGATGGCGGTTTTGACTCGGTCGAAACCCTCGCCGACCTGACAGCCGACGAAGGCTTCAGCATCGTCACGCCGACATGGAACTCACCCACCTTCCGTCATGCCATCAGCAGCGCCGGCGATATCAACGGGGACGGCATTGGTGACATGGTCGTCAGCGTCAATATCAGCGACAGCGACGACGGCCCGCATTACATGGGCTATGTGCTCTACGGTAAGGACACCACTGGCGACGACAGCTTCGCATCCGAATACGACTTCTCCGACCTCGACGGCACAGATGGCTTCCGGCTGACAACCGATACCATCAGCCTCTACGCGCTTGATAATATCACTGGCCTCGGAAGCGTGAACAACGACAGCATCGACGATTTTGCCATCGCAAACTCCGTGGAAGGTAAGGTCTATGTGGTCTATGGCCACAGGGAAAACGCTGCAGGCTCAATCTTCCATCTTGTTACGGAAGATATTACGGAGCTGTCCGGGCAAGTCACAACCGACGATCCGGGCGGCATTGTTGCCGCTGTCGTTGAAGGCAAGCACGGTACGTTGACCGTCAACGCCGACGGTACCTGGCATTATGTCGTCGATGACGACATCAACTACCTGACAAATGACACCCGCGGCATTATTGTGAACAACATTGCCTATGAGCCGGCGACATTGTCGTTCGAACGTTTCACCATCACCAGCGATAATGGCTCCGAATTTAAACTGAGCGTAGATATCCTCGGTACAAACGACGCTCCCGAAACCGGCGATGCCGAAATTAGCCTCGACAGGAGCGGTTTCACCACCTTCAGCGCAAGCGATTTCCCCTTCGAGGATGTGGACAGCCTCGCCGAGCTGCGTGGCGTTCAGGCCATCCGCATCGACAGCCTGCCCGGGCAGGGCTCCCTCACCCTGAACGGCCACGCCGTGACCGCGGGTGACGAGATTGACGTTGCCGACCTTGGCGCATTGCGCTTCACCGCCCCGAACGCGGACGGCAGCACAAGCTTCACCTTCAGCGTGAAAGATGCCTTTGACTGGTCCGCGGCGGGTGGCACCATGAATATCACCTACGTCAAGACAAACAACGCCCCCTCCTCGCCTGCACTTACCAGTGACGGTGTTGCGGAGAATGAGACGGGTGCCTTTGTCGGTACACTTTCCGCGACGGATGCGGATGGGGACGCCGTCAGCTTCAGCGTATCGGACGAACGTTTCCGCGTGGAAGGCAACGAGCTTTGGCTCGCGGACGGTGTTGCGCTTGATTTTGAAGCCACGCCAGAGCTTAGCGTGCGTGTCACCGCGACCGACAGCATCGGGGCTACCAGCGTGCGGTATGCGACAGTCCACGTGCTCGACCGCGACGAAAGCATCGCCCTGCCCGGCACCGGCGGCAGCGACACGCTGCGCGGCTCGGACGGCAACGATACGCTCACGGGTGGCATGGGCTCCGACACGCTGGTGGGCGGCGCCGGTAACGACACACTCTTTGCCGGTAGCGCGGGCGAAGACGACAGCGACAGCGCCCCCAACCACCTCTGGGCCGGGGGCGGCAATGACGAGGCCACAGGTTCGGGCGGTGACGACCTCATTGGCGGCAGCGACGGCAACGACATGCTGAACGGCATGGGCGGCGACGATACGCTTTACGGCGCTGAAGGCAGCGACACGCTCACGGGCGGCGCGGGTGATGACCTCCTTTATAACGGCGCGGGCGACGATAGTGCCGCCGGTGGCGCCGGTGATGACACCCTGTGGGGCGGCGCGGGCAACGACACTCTTTCGGGTGGTGACGGCGGCGACAGCTTTGTTTTTGCGAACGGCCACGGCACCGATGTCATCACCGACTTCAATGTGGACGAGGACACCCTCGACCTCAGCCTGATTGCCGGTATTGACGA